>OJNK01000634.1_pt1 | contig 23118 bp, 20 predicted proteins | sample 1597811 | NCBI WGS metagenome assembly OJNK01 (sample SAMN00265073, study PRJEB22529) | human gut metagenome
TAGCGCTAACTATGGCACGGATGCGGGGGCGTTTGCTACGAATACGTACGATGCGGCCTCGCATTCGAGTGCGAATGTGTCCGCTCCCCTCTGCTTTTTCGATGCGGATCCGGTGATGTCGGCTTAAAACGAAAACGGAAAACGGAAAGAGGAAAAGAACGTTCTTTGAAATTTTGTATTGAGAGTTTTGGAAAAGCTGTTCGGCGGGTTTCAGAACTCGCCGTAAGGCGAGTCGATTTTTGTGATTTTTTTGCCGGTTTTGGGTAAATGTATTTAAAAGGCTTATCTTTGCATCGTTAAACCAAGTTTAACAGGTTGTTTTACCCTTAGTGTGACGCAGGCTTCGTGTCCGCCTCTCCGGTGCTAACGCTAACAATGGCACGAATGCAGGGGCGTTTGCTACGAATACGAACAATGCAGCCTCGAATTCGAATGCGAATGTGTCCGCTCCCCTATACTTTGCAGTTAGGAAACGGTTAGATGGGGTGAAAGACCTTGCCACTTGGCAAAAGATGACGAACGCTCAAAAGGACGCTGGTAGGCCGGTAACGGTTCGAACGCTTCCGAGTAAGGCAAAGCAGACACTCAGACACTCAGACACTCAGAACCGCAGAAACAGACCATGAAAAGGTATGGAAATTTGTTTGAACGAGTTGTCGAATATGGCAATCTCGAACAGGCGTTTCACAACGCCGCCCGTCACAAAACTCGCCGAAGCGAAGTAATAGAGTACGGCTCCCATTTGGAGGCGAACCTATTACAGCTCCAGCGTGAACTTATCACCGGTACTTACCGCACCTCCGAGTACAAGACTTTTATCATTTACGAGCCTAAAGAGCGGAAGATATTCAAACTGCCATTCCGTGATCGTGTCGTTCATTGGGCTATCATGCAGGTGATTGAACCGATATGGCTCTCCAATTTCACCTGTGATACCTATTCCTGTATCCGTGGACGTGGTATTCACCCTCTTTTATACAAGCTCCGCCGTGATTTGAAAGCGGATCCGGAGGGAACCCGGTACTGCCTGAAAATCGATGTGCGCAAATTTTATCCGAGTATAGACCACGAGATCATGAAACAGGTAATCCGCCGAAAGCTGAAAGATGCCCGGCTGCTTGCTTTGCTTGACGGTATCGTGGACTCGGCAGAGAACGGAGTGCCTATTGGAAATTATTTATCCCAATTCTTTGCTAACCTTTATTTATCCGAACTGGATCATATCATGAAAGAAGAAATGGGCATCCGGTACTATTACCGCTTTGCCGATGATATTGTCCTACTGGATGGAAACAAGGAGAAACTCCACGGAACCCTCGTGTTTATCAACCACTACTTGAATAGTGAACGTGCTTTGAGTATAAAGCCGAATTATCAGGTCTTCCCGGTAGAGAGCAGGGGTGTCAATTACGTGGGATACGTGACGTTCCATGATTATTGCCTCGCCCGCAAGCAGAACAAGAAAAACCTCTGCCGGGAGGTGGCCAAACTACGAAAACGTGGAATGAGCGATGAGGAGATCCGGATAAAGGCATCCAGCCGGTTGGGGTTCATGCAGCATTGCAATAGTATTTATTTATTAAAAACTCTCAATATGAAAACATTCAGTGAAGTAACGAACAGCAGTGGTAATCTCACGGGAGATAAGTACCACATTGATGACATTTTGAACAGGGAAATCCACCTGAAAGGCTTCGAGATAAAAGCCTCCAAGTACAAGGGTGAATGCCTGATCATCCAGTATGACATCTACGAGCAGGTAAAGGACAAGACCGGAGCTTTGCTCACTGATGATGACGGTTCTCCAAAAATGGATTGGGTGGAACATATCACTTTTACCGGTTCGGAGGCTCTTATCAAACAGTTGAAAGATGTGGTGTTGGATGAACCCTGTTCGGCAAAGATTATTAAACAACCAATCGGTGACCGGGGTAAATGCTTTTATAAGATAACCGATCCCGATTAAAATATCGGTGATTATGTACAAAGGGATTTATGCAGAAAAAAAGACTTTTTCAAAGTTCGATAATGAACATTATTTGTGCTATCTGAACGAGCAGCGTGAGGAGTATTCTCCTGAACCGGATGCCCGTTCGGGTGAGGTGACTGAACCGGTGTCCGCTCCCATATTGGGATATGCCTATACAGGAAGTATGGCGGACGGAGGTACTCTGATTGAAGCGAGGGAGGCTACTTATGACGAATTTGTTTCTGGGTTGATCCGCACGAGGTACTCGGCCAGCCGGGTGGAGGCAATCCAGTCAAACCGTATGATAGCCTTTGTCAATCCGGAGCATGAACGGGCATCCGAATTTATTTCCGAGTGGGATGATTTCCAGTCTTACCGGGAACAATGCAAGGAACAAGCTAATGCGCTTATAAACGGATAAATGCCTGTCGGGGGCAGGCAAGAAAAAGCCCCCGGCCTGTAAGTAGTTATCTCACCCACATACTTACACAAAGATGCGACCAACCGCACAGCCGGGGGCTAAATACCCTCTGCTGCGGTTGGTCGCATTTGTATGTTATGTGAGTGAGATGTCGCAAAGATAGTAACATTTAAAGGAATAACAGCAATGAAAACACCTATTTCTTACTACGGAGGCAAGCAAACCCTCCTTAAACATATTCTGCCTCTGATCCCCAAGCATAAACTTTATACAGAGGCTTTCTGCGGCGGTGCTGCAGTATTGTTTGCCAAGCGTCCGGCTGATGGCGAAGTTATAAACGATATCAGCATGGATATAACGAACTTTTATTGGATGGCTAAAGTCTATTATCGTGACCTGAAACAGGAGATTGAGAAGACTTTGCACAGCCGGGATATGCACGCCCATGCCGGACACATATTGCAGTATCCTCAATTCTTTCAGCCGGTGCAACGTGCATGGGCTGTTTGGGCGTTATGTAAAATGTCCTTTGCCAGCATGATGGATGGTTCGTTCGGTTATGACTTTGGTGGCGGAATGCCGAAGAAACTGCGTAATGCAAAGGATGAGTTTACCGAATGGTTATGCGCCCGGCTTGACAACGTGACCATAGAGAACCGGGATGCGCTGGATGTCATCTCCACTTATGACTCGCCCGATACGTTTCATTTTGTGGATCCACCTTATATCAATAGCGATTGTGGTCATTACGAGGGTACGTTTGATGAGTATTGCATGGAGAAGCTCCTGCAGCTTTTGGAGCAGGTGAAAGGTAAGTTCATGCTGACAATGTTTCCCCTGCCAATGATAGAGGAATACGCAAACAAAAACGGATGGATAATCCACCGGGTAGAAAGAACCATCAGCGCATCAAAGACGAGCCGAAGAAAGCAGGAGGAGTGGATGGTATGCAATTATGAAGAACACCCGCAGCGAACTTTGTTTGATTACAAAGATTGCGGCGTTGTCGATACAACAGATGCCTCCTAAATACTATGTAAAGTATAGTCATTCCTAATGAATTGCACAAATATTTGAATGTGCTTTTTGCGTGAAAATGCTATAAATTTAAAGGCTTTCAAACGCCATTCAAATGACGTTTGAAAGCCTTTTTATATCGTGTGTGTGCGATATTTTTTTCACATTTCGTTTTATATCCTGATTATCGCATTTCGTTTTTTATACCGCTCGCATTTCGTTTTGCCGATTATACTTTGGCCAAACTCAGAAGTCACTCAAAGAAAAAATTAAGAATGTGGCTTGTTTTATAAAAGGTGTGACGGGGGCGGCAGGATGGAATATAGGAACTTGGATAAAGAATATGAGATACAATCTCTTCTGCCGTCAGATAGAAACAGACATATTAGAAAGAAAATTTATTATTATCAATAAATATTGTACGCTTGATTTACACCCCAAAGCTAAACTTGTTTTAAATGCTCCTTTCATTATGGGCTATAAACGAATAGAAGGATCAAAGTTGGAAAGCCGTTTGTTGATAGAGGAGAATGGAAGGATGGAAATCAAGTACGGTAGCTATACGGTTTATTATGGAGCAGATATACAGGTTTTCAAAGGTGCTCATCTTGAGATAGGAGGTGACGCTTCTGTAAATGTTGGTCTGAATCTTATTTGTGCCAACCATATCTCTATCGGAAGATGGACAGGTGGCGGACGAAATGTGACTATACGCGATAACAATGGAGAACATCACATTTCGATCAGAGGTTACAAGACCTCTATTCCCATTGTGATTAAAGAACATGTGTGGCTTACAGAAAATTGTACTATCATGCCAGGGACCACTATAGAAGCGGGAGCTATTATTAGTGCCCGTTCAGTAGTACAAGGTCATGTCCCCAGTTTTAGTATTGTGAGTGGAGACCCCGCTAAAGTAATTGAAACAAAAGTTTATTGGAAATCATAATTAATTAGATATAATGAATTTACAAGAATTTATTAGCAAGTTTGCTTCCCAATTTGAAGATGAAGACCCTTCTGTTTTTACAGCTGATACCGATTATCATGAGTTGGATTCATGGTCATCACTTACAGGCCTGAGTGTGGTAGCTATGATCATACAAGAATACGGCGTGGAACTTGACAGCCAGGATGTGCGCAAGGCAGATACTATAGAAGATTTGTTTAATCTGGTCAATGAACGTCAGGCATGAAGACAACTATACGGAATGTAGAGATTAAAAGCGTAGCAGCATGGTTACCTGCAAATAAGATATCATTACTTTCATTTTGCGGATCTTTTCCTGAAAAGCAAGTGAGGGATGTGATCAGGTCCTCCGGTGCTGAATATGTGTATCGTGCAGAAGAAGGACAAAAAGCCTCTGATTTATGTTTTAATGCAGCAGAACATCTGATAGAGAGGGATAATATAGATCGTAGCTCCATAGACGGACTCGTTTTTGTTTCTTCTACCCGTGAATGGATTATTCCTGATACGGCAGTATTATTGCAGCACCGGTTAGGATTGTCCACTGAAACGGTTTGTCAGGATATTAATTATGGTTGTACGGGTTATATTTATGGTTTGTTGCAAGCTTCAGCATGGATTAATTGTGGTATGTGCAGAAATATACTTGTCTTGTGTAGCGAAGTGCTGACTCCATACCTAGACTCTCATGCTGTTGATAGCATAGAAACCAGCGAAGTTGCTACTGCCACATTGGTAGCGCAGGGTGATAGTCATATGACCATTCATCTTTCTTCAAACGGTTCTAAAGCAGATAGGATTATGATACCTTATAACGGATATCTCTATCAAGATGGTATGACTGTATTCACATATGGTATTGTCAATGCTAAGATTAGTATTTTGAATGTAATGGAAAAGGAAAGTTGGGAAGAAAAGGATGTTGAGCTTGTTGCTATGCATCAGTCCAATCAGATGATTATTAAAAATGTACGGATGTCTTTGAAATCAACGCCTGAAAAATTTCCTACTAATATGAAGGAATATGGCAATACGGGATGTTCGTCAATTCCTTTGTTGTTGTGTGATTTATATGGTGACAAACAGATGTCCCAACCCTCTCGTGCCATACTTTGTGCGTTTGGTGTAGGATTGACTTGCGGTAGCATAGCTACTAATTTTAGTAAAACTCATTTTTATGCTCCTGTTAATAAAAAATAGTATGAGAAAAAATGTAACTGAATACTTGGATATCACTGAAGGTTTATATTCTGAGAAGATAGCAGTGGAAGATGCAAATGGTTGTATCACATTTGGTGAAATGAAACGCAATGCTTTGAAAATAGCTGAATTTTGTGTAGAACAGAATATATTCAAGCAGCCGGTTTGTGTTTACTTGCCTAAGTCAAAAGAGATGGTAACGAGCTTTGTTGGTACTAACTATAGTGGAAATTTCTATGTCCCATTGGATATTAAATCGCCAGACACTCGTATACGGAATATATTGGCTACGCTTAACCCTGGATTGATTATCACTGACGAAGAACACAAAGATCAGGTAGAAAATTTTGGCCTTCCCACTGTGACTGTTGGATGCCTTTGTTCGCGTAAAGAGGCAGATTTATCTGTAGTGGAATCAGCAAGGAGCAGACAGATAGATACAGATCCTGTATATTCAATTTTTACATCTGGTTCTACGGGTATTCCTAAAGGGGTAGTGATTTCACATCGTGGTGTGATTGATTATATTGATTGGGCGGTAGATACTTTCCATTTTACAGCTGATGCTAAGATTGGTAATCAAGCACCGTTCTATTTTGATAACTCTACTTTGGATATTTATTTGATGATGGCTACAGGTGCTACATTGAATATCATTCCAGAGTCGAACTTTATGTTCCCAGCAAAATTGGTTGATTACCTTAATGAACATCATGTTACTTTTGTTTTTTGGGTTCCTTTTGTGCTTGTCAATGTGGCCAATTTCAATATTTTTGAATCAAAGAAACCAGAATATCTTAAAGATGTGTTTTTCGCTGGAGAAGTGATGCCTAACAAGCACCTCAATTATTGGCGTAAACATTTGCCTAGTTGCCGATATGTTAATCTCTATGGACCTACGGAAATTACCGTAGACTGTACCTATTATATTGTAGAACGTGAATTCGCAGATAGTGATCCATTACCTATTGGTTTCCCTTGTCGTAACTCAGATGTACTCATTCTTAATGATGAAAAGAAGGAATGTGCAATCAATGAAGAAGGCGAACTATGTGTGCGTGGTTCATCGTTAGCATTGGGATATTATAACAATTCTGAACGTACAGCTTCTGCATTTATACAGAATCCTCTAAACTCAGCTTATCCTGAAATTATTTATTGTACAGGAGATATAGTATATAAGAATGAGCAGGGAGAGATTATGTATGTAGGCCGTAAAGATTTTCAGATTAAACATAGCGGTTACCGTATTGAGTTGGGTGAAATCGAGAATGCTGTATTAGGTACGCATATGGTGGATAGTTGTTGTGTTGTATATGATTTTAAAAACAAGCAAATCGTTCTCTTTTATCAGTCTCATGAAGATTTGAACTTAGGTGAATTCCGTAAGTCAATCTTGAAGTTTATCCCCCGTTATATGATGCCCACGGTTAACAATCGTGTGGAATCAATGGAAATCAATGCTAACGGCAAGATAGATAGAAAATATTATACAGCTTTACTTAATGGATAAGAAACTATCCTTAATTCCTCCTTCAATATTATAAAAATGGAATTAGTACAATCATATCATCAGCTTAATTCTTTTATTTCTGAAATACGTTCTTTACGTAAAGGATTCATTTCAAATTTATTTCTGCATTTCGAAAAACACAATTTGTGGATTGAAAAGAAAGAATTGTTTTATCAAGCTACTACTGAAGGATATTTTATTTTTAGAAATAATTCAATGGCAAGTTATCTGTTTTATATTACAACAGACGAATTCCAATTAAGAAAAGGATTGCAAGAAATAACTCCTCAAATCAAGAAAACTGTAATGGTAGATATTTTGGAAGACTCCAAAATAGAATCTATCAAACAAGTGTTTTTTGACAATGACTTTCTTTTATATGAGGAACTTAATCGGATGAGCCGAATTGGCTTGCCTGATTCGATTCAGCCGGGATTGGGAGTTACATTTGCAGAACCGGAAGATTCGGTTGTTATTCTTCAGCTTTTATATTCTAATTTTGACCCTTTATCCGAACAGATTCCAGATATTGAAGAAATTGCACATTATATACAAAACAAATGGGTTTTAGTTTATAAACTGGAACACAAGATTGTAGGTTTTATCATATTTGAACTTACGGGCTTAACATTGTATTTGCGTTACTGGTTTGTATTGCCTCAGTTTAGGGAAATGAATATAGGATCTAAGTTATTCAATTCATTTATGTATGAAGGACGAAATACCAAACGTCAGTTGTTATGGGTAATAACTCATAATATAAATGCTATCAAACGTTATGTTCATTATGGTTTCAAACCAGAAAAATTATTTGATTACGTATTAAAACTAAAATAAAAATGAAAGAAAAGATTATTGCGATTTTAAGTGATCTTCGTCCAGAATTCGATTTTACCGACGAAAGTCTCAACTTCATTGAGGAAGGCATGCTTGATTCATTTGATGTGGTGTGTCTTGTTGATGCCCTTGATACCGAATTTAATATAGTTATAGATGGCATTGATATCTTGCCTGAAAATTTCAGTACCATTGAAAGTATCGAAGCTTTACTGAAAAAAAATGGTGTGACAGAATAATAATTTAGAGTAGGAAACAGCCATTTTACATGATCAAAAATAGTTGTATTCTTACTTGTTTATATTAGTTATGTATGGAATATTTCAAACTAAGAGATGGAAATAAGCTGCCTGTTATAGCCTTGGGACCAGGAGCTGTAGTTCGAAAGGAAGTATTACCTTACGCTCATTTATCTTCCAATCCAATAGTTAAAATTGGACAAAAGGTTGTGAATAAGTTAATATATGAAAAGGAATCTCTTGTCTTTATTAATAATGTTGCAAGAGGCATAAATTTAGGATTCGAACTTATTGACAATTCTGCTGCTTATGGTTCCAGTCAGTTAGTAAGAATGGCTATATTAAAATCAAACCGTAGGAGAGAAGAATTATTTCTTACGACTAGGGTTAGTAATACAGCTCAACGAGAGCATAGAGTAAGAGACGAATTTTTTTCGACATTAAAAGCTTTTGATACCAATTATGTCGATTTGCTTCAATTCCATTGGCCTGTAACAGATATATACGTAGAAACATGGAAAGAAATTATTAAGCTACAGCAAGAAGGTTATGTTAAAACAATTGGAGTCGCTAACTGTAATATTCACCATTTAGAAACATTGTATAATGAAACAGGTGTCATGCCATCTTTGAATCAATTTGAATGCCATCCGTTATTTACTCAGAAAGAACTCGTTGATTATTGTAATGAGCATGGCATCCAAATAGAGGCTTATACACCCATAGCTAGGGCTGATACTCGTATGACAAGACTACCCTTGATGAAAAGAATGGCAGAAAAATATAAGAAAACAATTGTTCAGATTGTAATTCGTTGGCATATACAAAATGGCAGGATACCTATAGTTGGAGCTAGACATAAGAAAAATCAAATGGCTGATTTGGATGTTTTTGATTTTAATTTGACTGATGATGAATTGAAGGCGATTGATGCCATAAATATTAATTCAAGATTAAGATATGATCCGGATAACTGTGATTTTTCTATATTGTAAGTAGCTTTGCATATAAAAATAGAGATAAATCCATAAACAATGATTGAAACAGTCATTCCAAAGCTCAGTGGTGCATTCTACGCTCATTGGAAGGGGACAAATTCAGACTATATATTACGTAAAAGTTTAATATGAATGATGATAATAGACGCATAGCCAAGAATACCATTTATCTATATTCCCGTATGATAGTTATGATGCTTGTGACTTTGTACACTTCACGTATTATTTTGGAAAAACTAGGTGTTGATGATTATGGTATATATCAGGCTGTTGGCGGAATTGTTGGTTTTTTGTCTTTTATCAATGGTGTTTTAAGTACTGGTACTTCTAGGTTTCTAACATTCGAACTTGGTACTGGGAATATGGAAAAATTGAAACGGACTTTTTCCACACTACTTACTTCTCATATAATCTTAGCACTTTTTATTGTATTCTTAGCCGAAACGGGTGGGACGTGGTTTATTTATAATAAAATGGTCATACCTCCTGATCGTATGAGTGCTGCTGTATATGCATTTCATTTATCAATATTTGCAGCATTTTTATCTTTAACTCAAGTACCGTATAGCGCAATTATAATAGCGCGGGAAAAGATGAATATATATGCATATACAAGTGTTTTTGAGGTTGTAGCTAAGCTAGGAATCTGTTATTTAATAGGAGTCGGTGATTTTGATAGATTGATGGTTTATGCAACAATGATATTTATTGTCCAAATGAGTTTACTCCTGTTTTATAGATTTTATTGCTCAAGGAAGTTTGCAGAAGCAAAATATCAAATCTCTTTAGATAAAAGGATTCTCAAACCAATTTTGTCATTTTCTAGTTGGAGCATGGTTGCAGGAATTTCGAGTACGCTATCAAGTCAAGGAATTCTCATACTTTTAAATATGTTCTTTCTTCCCGCTGTAGTTTCTGCAAGAGCAATATCTTTGCAGGTTAATAATGCGGCATATCAGCTAGTGACAAATTTTAGAACTGCAGTAAATCCTCAAATAGTGAAGCTTTATGCTATTAATGATTATCAAGGTTCTAAAAAACTATTATTACAGTCAACTAAGTATTCTTATTATTTGATGTTGTTTATGAGCTTGCCTATGTACTTTTTGGCCGATCCTTTGTTGTATATTTGGCTAGGTGATAATGTTCCAGAATATACTACAATATTCCTTCAGATTGCTATTGTACAAAGTTTATTTCAGGTTTTTGATGTGTCTTTTTATACAGCTTTATATGCAAAAGGACAATTGAAAGAAAATGCTTTAATATCACCAATGCTGAATCTATTGGCTTTCCCTGTCGTTTATTTGTTGTTTGAAAATGGTTTCTCGCCTGTAGCACTTTCTTGGGCATATCTCATTGTTTATGTACTTGCGGGTTTATTGATAAAACCTTTGCTTATAGTGAAAATAGTGGATTATAAGTGGAATGAAATACTATCAGTTTTTATACGATGTTTTTGGGTTACTGTATCTGCTGCAATACCATCATTTTTCATGAATAAATTGCTAGATTCTTCTACTGTAAAAGGCTTTGTTTCTGAGCTCCTGTTATTAGTTGTAATAGTAGTTATTTCTATATATACAGTTGGTTTAGATGAGATTATGAGAAAGAAAATACAGAATTTTATCTGGTCTAAAGTAAAGTTATGTTAGGCTTGTTACATTTAATAAAAAAGGTAAATGTAATAAAATAGTAAGCAATTTAGAGCATACCATTTTTAAAATGGTACTTTGTAGTATCCTGAATACAACCATAATACTTCCGATCTTCGCTACTGTAATGATTAGGAGAAACGGAATGGAATTTCTTTCTTTGCATAGAAAACAAATTAAAAAGGGAATTGAATCAACGAGAAATCTTTTTGATACCGTTTTATTTTGGGGCAGATACTTTGTAGCGGTTGATATTTTATAAAGCTGCCATATTAAGCAACAAGCAAAGCAAATTGCTGTTTGAGGAACCTGAAGCGCGCATCTATCCTCTTAGTGTCATTAATGTGGTGCAAAGTGTTATAAACTTGACGAACAACCAGTTTTTCATCACGACTCATAGCCCTTATATTATCGATGCCCTGTTGGAGCAATTGAATGATGAAGTTGCTATCTATTTCGTGGATATGAAGTCGGGAAATACTACTGTATAACGTGCAATGGAGGATGAAATGCAAGAAATGTACGAGAGTGGCGTGGATTTGTTTGTTTTGGTAGAAACATAATGGAAGTAAGGGGCTGTTTTCACAACCCCCCATACTCCTTCACCGCATCAAAACAAGGACAGCCCTTCAGCGGATTCAAATCCCGATGTCCTACAATGATTGCTTCGGGCAGGACAGCCCGCAACTCCCGGAGCAAGGCCAGCAGGGCCGCTTTCTGTTCCAGTGTCCGTGTGTCCGCGGGTATGCCGCCGGCAGACAGGCCCCCTTCATAACAGATGCCGACAGAATGCCGGTTGTGGTTCTTGCAGTGCGCTCCGATTCGCTCCAGCGAGCGTCCGCGGTGAATCCCGCCGTCGCGCGTGATGTAGAAATGGTAACCGATATCCTTGAAACCGCGGTGGTGGATATGGTCGTGGCGGCAGGTCTCGAAATCCAGGTTCCGCCCCTCAGGGGTGGCGGAACAATGGATGATGATCAATGTTATCTTGCGCATACCGGCCGGTTAAATACAACTTTGTATACCTATGACGCTGCCTATAGCAGTTGCCACTGCAATGATAACTTTCAGGATGGTGCTCCAAGTAGATTTTCTTTTCTGATTTTCCATAAAGGATAAAGTTTTAAGTGTGATACATTAAAGATTTAGACTTCCGGTTCGTTTTTGCTCTTCAGCAGGTCTGCCACGGTTTTTCCTTCCTTTTCGGCACGCAGTGCGGCGGCCTGTGCGGCACGGCTGGCTACAGGTTGGAATTCCAGTGTGCCGAAGATGGTTTTTAAATCCTCTCCGGGAACATATTGGATATTGACTCCGGTGATATGGGCGGCGGTGAAATCCGTCAGTTTTTCCGTTCCTATACTGGCTATCTGGAGACGGAACTTGCCCAGTTCACCGAAATCCACCTGCTTTCCTTCGGTAAGGGCTTCCAGCAGATTGTCTACAGTAGCGGTGAGAACGGCCACCACATCGGCGCGACTCACGGTAGTCTGTGAAGAAACACGTTTGCTGAGTTGTTTCAAGGTAAGTTCGCCATTGATCTGTGAGGTGGCGTAAGCTTTGGGAGCCGCATCCTTGTCCAGCGGATTGGGACGTAATGAAACACTGTAATTTAATGCCATAATGATTTTGTTGTTAAATGATTAATATGAATTGAACATGACAAAGATAACACTTCGGAAAGGTGTGGATATGAAGGGAAATAAACAGACATGAAGGTGTGTGACACATTGTGGCGGAGAATGAAATAAAGTGAATTAAAGGTTTTGATATATTTTTATATGTGAGTTGTTTTTGTTACATTTGCTTTGATAGATAATCTCTGTGAATAAGCTTGCTGCAAAGGAGTTGTAATAGCTGGATATTTACGGATAATAGAAACGTTTTAAAAAAGTGAATGTAATGAACGAAGAAGAAACGTATATGGGCGAATGGCCGGTGAAGCCTTATTACAAACGGGATTTGGCCATGGGATATGCCCCCGATATCACTCCTGTGGCAGCATTGAACCGCCTTTCTGCCTGGATACACCATCATAAGCCGCTTTATCAGGCTTTGCTCGATTCGGGATATGCGGACAGACAGCGTATTTTCAATTCGGTACAAGTGGGGTTGATTTTCCATTATTTGGGAAGACCGTAGGAGTCGGGCGTCCGTATGCTTGGTTCTACACGTCAGTATGTGCAGACCTATGCATACGTATGTATCGCCTCACACAGACGTATATGTGAGGCGACGTCGCCGTATGGATTAACCATTGTTACTACTACATTCCTCTTCGCTCTCATGCTCTTCATAACGTCCGCAGGGCTGGCGGGTGTAGTACACGGTTCCTGTGCGGCACAGTTCCTGGTCGCGCACTTTCAGCACATCCAGGCGGGTGAAGGCACGGTCGGGTTCGTTTATACGGGTGATGGAGAGGATGAAATCGGCCAGATTCGCCCAATTGGCACTGCCGGATATGGTGTACATGTTGATGTCCTCCATTGCGTTCTTTCCGTCTATTTTCTTCAGGCTGCGCGGATGAGCCACGATGATTACCCAGATATGGTTCTCGCGCCCCCACGACTGGAAACGGGTCAGCATCGACTTGATGCTTTGGGTTTCGGTCTCGCCTTTTCCGCTTTGCGCCTCTACAAAAAGATAAGGGTCTATCACCAGATATTTCAACGGCTGCCTGCGGCGTACCAGATCGGCCCGGTGCAGAATGTTTCCGGGAGTGGGCGGCACTTCGTGCATATCCAGATGAATCATGTGAGTGTTCAGAAAATCAATATAGGGTGTCAGCTGCTCGTCGGTATAGGCGGTGGTGTTGGCTTTGCCCAGCAGCAGGTGTATCAGGTGTGCTATATGCTTGTCCTTGTCCGGAACTTCGAAAGAGAGGTAGCATACAAAGCGTTCCGTGTCGCGCATGATGCGGCTGGTCAGGTCGTTCAGAAAATCCGTTTTTCCGCTGTTGGGCATACCGGTCATGATGATCAGACCGCCTGTGTCGGTGGGATGGAAAACGCGGTCGGTCAAGGGGCCGTAGCCCACGCTGTAGCCGTGGTCGTATTTGCCGTGCAGCACGTTCATCACCTCTTCCCTGCGTTGTTCTACAGTGATGATATCGGTGGTGTGGCAGGCACAGGCATCTTCTATGACGCTTTGCACCACTTCGGTGCCGTAAAGATTCATCACATCGCCTATGTCTTTGCATCCTCCGGGCAGGGTGGTGAAAAGGCAGCGTGCTCCGAAGTAGTCGGACAGATGTTTCACCAGTGTGCGTCCGGGCAGGTCGGTGTCACCGCAGATCACGATGTCCTGCACCTGGTCCAGCCAGGAAGTGAATGCCTCGAAGCTTTTCGCCAGGTCGCTTGCCGCTCCCGAGGGCACGCTGATGACGTGGCGGTATCCTGCTTCCATCAGTACCAACACATCTTTTTCGCCTTCTACGATAATGAGTCGGGGAATGGTCTCTTCCTCCACCAACAGCGGATTGATGCAGTCTATGTTGTAGGGAGCGCATGGTTTGGTGGGCGAATCCTGACTCCAGAATTTGCTGTAGGTTACGGAAGATTCTTCCGTTGTTCCGTCCGGAATTTCTATCTCTCCGGATACTGCGGAGGCGTTGGCAGCGGTAACGGTCTTTGCGGATGGCGAGGGGCTGCATGAGCGGTACTTGGCATTAACGGGACGTCCGTCCACGTAGTTCACGTAGGCGATGCAGGGAAAGACGGAGGAAGCCTGTTCGCGTTTGTCCTCACTGTTCTTGGTGATGCAGTAATGACGCAGGCAGCCGATATGCGTTGCGATGGCTGTGGCGAGAGAGATGCCCTGATCGGCCAGATAACGGCGTGCTGCCAGTTGGTCAGGATCCGTACACTCGGGCGATTCGTCCAGCGGCTTGATTTTTTGCAACACGGCGGGGGATAGGATTTTGTAATCGCCCGGCAGCATGGGGACTTCGTTTACGCTGTTTTCTGTCGCATTTCGATATTCCGGCAGGTTGCCTGTGAGGTGGCGCGTTCCGGGAGGTAGGTATGTTCCGGTTCGATCGGACGACTTTTCTTTGGGGTAAGAGAACATGGGACGCTTGTCTTTGCAATAATCAGTCAGGATGCCATTGAATTCGCATCCGGCGTAGAAGCAATGATACAGCCCTTTGGCTTTTGAGATATACAGATGCATGGTACCGCATTTGGGACACCGGGCAATGAAATTTTTTCCCGCATTCTTACGGTCGGGAAAGTCGGAGAGAGAATAATAAGGTTTCATTTGAATTAAAAATTGAGAATTAAAAATTAAAAAATAAATGCCGGGCAGCCAATGCGCAGCCCACTAATCATAAACCACTAACCACTAATCTCCCGTGTCTATCCATTCTTTGGACAGCACGTTCCAGATGGCGGTTTCGACAGGTCGTGGCGGCGCATTTTCCGGTATTTCCACTTTTACGTCTATGGGGTCGTCGTAATAACGGATATCCGTGCCGGCGTCCTTCCACTCGAAGGGTGAGACGGGGCGGAATTCACGGAGTTTCCTACGTTTCTCCTCCAGGTCTTTGCTCAGTTCGCTGCTCAGCCGGGCGACGGCTTGTTCCATCAACGACTGTCCGTGGCGCGTCTTCATGAGGTTTTGCAGCCAGATGATTCTTCCTGCGTGCGAGTTCCGTGAGAAGCGGGGATCGGCATTGAAGTGGGGAATGAGAAATTGGTTCACCAGAATTACCAGTGTTTGCAATGCCCTTGGGCGGGTGTAGTTGTGACTGGTGGCTATGCGGTTGATGAGCGGTATCAGTACCCGTTGCTTGTCTTCGGGGGTGGTGTTGAGCCGGTGGAAGAAGTCGGTGGCAGGAGATAAAGTCTGAGAAGTTTTCTCGCCGTCAGGCGTTTCCGAAGGAGTCTTTCCGGCATCCGCTTCCATTTTCTTCGCTTTCCGCGCTCCGTTTCCGGCGGGATCTCCCTTACGGGAATCCTCCGGAGGAATTATATTATTAATATTATATAATACACTATTATTCGTAGTTGCTTGATTTGCAGCTGTAGTTGCCGGACTGGCAACAGGAACTGTAAGTTCGGCAACAGAACCGGCTGCTTGCGCGGGGGTATTTTTCAGTCCGTCGCACCACAGGGGGGAGTAGAATCCCAGCAGGTGGGTACGGTTTTCGTTCCAGATGAGGCCGAATGAGCAGCACTTCCTGATGTTTTCCAGCAAGGTGGTGGTATGCGTGGTTTTCATGGACTGGCAGATTTGGTAGAGGTTGCGCATGGGATATATTCCTTCGGCAGTCATGTAGGGTGTCAGTCCCAGATAGAGATCCAGCAGTTTCAGTGTGGCGGAATCAGTGATTCCTTTCGCTTTCCACTGGTGGATCATTTTCTGCGTCTCGCTGATGGAAACGCTTTGTTTCAATGCTTTTATAGCCATGTATGCTTGTTTTAGTAATAATGGCGGTGAAGTTACAAAGGAAAAAATAGACGTGTCTGTCCACAGTGGACAGACAATTATGAGACAGATGGTATTATTAACAATGTTTAAACTGAAAAAAATGAAAGACAGAGAGTTTTCTACAAAGAAGTTGGCCGAGAGCATCAAGGTTCTTAGAAAAGCCAGTGGCGTAAATGTAAAAGAATTTTGTAAATCTATCCACATGACGGAACGTAGCTATTACAGTGCTCTTAAAAGTAAACTGACAATCTGAATTTTTATGCTACTATCATGCATTCTTTGGTGGAAAATTATGGCGATTGCGGAATGGACGAGGAGATAGAGGCGGTGAAACGCGAGTGGTGGAATGTGGTGACGGAGAACTCGTGGGAGTATTTGGCGGGGGAGAAGAAAGAGGAGTTGTGAGGAGTATGCAAATAGGACACAGTTTTAATAATATTAGATGTTTGAGAAAGTGTCTATATAGATGGGAATATTCCTTTTTGAATGTTGATAAAAGACGGATTTTTTGCGATGTATCAAATTGGGTTACTTAAAATATTTAAACGGATAGATTCTTATGAAAATTGGAATACTTACATTACGGTTGTTTAAAAACTATGGAGGCATATTGCAAAATTATGCATTGAGTCGCTTCCTTCAGAAAAACGGTTATGATGTAGAAACTATTAATATAGTTTGGTCATATCAATTGAATGGGGTAAAAAAATATTTTGTTTGGCTTAAAAGATTGGTTAGGAATATGCTTATAGGAAAATGGTATTCACTTGATGAAGAAAAAATCCTGCGGAATAATGAATTAGTGGCGGCCCAACGTGTTAATGCTTTTAAAGAAAAGAATATTCCTTTGTCTCAAAAGGTGTATTCTTTACCTGGAGCGGACTTTAGTGATATTTCAAATAAATATGATACAATAATTGTTGGCTCTGATCAAGTTTGGAGGCCTAAATACACTGGTGGAATAGAAAAATATTTTTTAAGTTTTGCAGACAACAGAATAAAAAAAATAGCATATTCGGCTTCATTTGGTACAGATAAGAATGAATATTCTTTTTATGAAAAGTGGGTTTGTGGTAAATTGATAAAACGGTTTGATGCTATATCCGTAAGAGAAGAGTCTGCTATTTCGTTAATACGAGAGCAACTTCATTGGGATGTAGATGTGATTCAAACACTTGACCCGACAATGTTATTGGATATTACGGATTATAAATCACTGGTAGGTCAAGTGGTTAACAATAATAAAATTTTTGTTTACATTTTAGACAGTAGCGTGCAAAAAATATCTTTTGTTGAGAAATTGGAAAAGGTATTATGTATGCCGGGATTTACTATCACACCAAAGGGAATGGACAACAAAAGCGCATACGTAATGCCTCCTGTTGAAACATGGTTGAGAGCCTTGTTGGAATCTGAATTTGTATTTACAGATTCTTTTCATGGGTGTGTGTTTAGTATTTTGTTTAACAAACCTTTTTATGTTTATGGAAATAAATCTAGAGGAAAATCTCGTTTTGATAATCTTTTAAAGATATTCAATCTTCAGGAAAGATATATAGATGAACATACGCCACTTGAGAATTTTGAAGTTAACGCTGATATTGATTGGAACAGCGTCAATGCACTGTTACAGAAACATAAAAAGAAATCAAAACAGTTTCTTTTAAACGTTTTGGAAAAATAAATAGTAATATGGAGTTGTTGAAATTTATTATTTATAGTATAAGTTTTGTTATAGGTGTTCAAATTTCTAAGGGAGATCTGAAATTATTAAAAGGTAAAATTGAATATAAGCTACGGTTGTCTAATTATGTAGCCTATCTTTGTGCGTTATTAGGTTTTGTATTAATAGGGGTTGATATATATACCAATGGAATGTTACTGTATATTGGTGCAGTTATGCTTTCATTTGGAGCTGCTATAGTGGGAACATGGATAATATCGAATATAAATAGTAAAAGTTTCTTGTTGACTTTGACTGAACTTGCAGCAGGTTTTTTCCTTTTCTTTCTCGTGTTGGACCTTTTCTTATTAGAGAAGATGAGTATTCCTTTTATTATGGGACTTTATTGGAGAAATAATCCTTTGGGTGCTCCATTCATAAAAAAATTCTTATTGTTGCAGAATTATGAAAAACCTCAATGTGTCAAAATCAGAAGTGATGAATATACAATAGGAGCTATCGATTATAATTATGCAGGACAGAAAAAGAGTTTTGAGAGATTAAGACTTTATAATGTGATGGATTTTGGTATAAATCCCGATGTTGATGAAGATGCTTTGCCTAAGGTTCAAAAAATGATAGATGCTATTGGAAAAACTGGAGGAATAGTGTATTTTCCTAAAGGACGATATTATTTTAACAGGAATCGTGCGAATAGGAATTTTCTTCGCATAAATACTTCCCATATTCATATTCAAGGAGAAGTTGACGAACAGGGAACTCCTGTTTCTGTATTGGTGAATTGTAATTCAACATTATATGGAAAAAAGAATCCTTGGTTGTCGCCTTTCTTTATTACTACTGGTGAAAATATTCAGGCTAGTAATATTTTTTGGGGATTGCAATTTTTAAAAAAGAAAAATATTGTAACCAAAAGCTTGTCAATGTCTGATCCTGGCAGTGATGGCACTATTTTAACTCCGGAGTATTGTACGGATATCATACAAGAAAGTAAAATAGGGGATGATATATTGACTGTTGAAAATACAGATTGCTTGATAGGGTGTAGCCATATTATGGTGGGTATGTACAATACGACGGAAGATGGTAATTTGATTAAAGATATATTAGGCGTAACAGAACTGCGTCCTGAATGGAAGACGGCATGCAGAGCTGGTGAAGAACAAGCTCCTTCTTATCAATGGCTGGTGGAGATTGATCATATTATAGATGAGCATAAAGTGAAACTGACACGTCCGTTTTTGCGTGATTGCCCTATGAAATATACACCGAAAATTTTTAGGGTTGAAATGTTGGAAGATATAGTCATTCAGGATATTAGAATTGAAAGTAAGTGGAATGGATTATTCCGTCATCATGGTTATCCACTGTATTATTCTGTTGGTCAGGCACAGGAAATGGATTACGGTTGGAATGCTATAAATATGAAACGCGTGGCGCATGGTGCAATCAGTAATGTTATTATTCAGAATTATACGAATCCGTTGTATATTATGGATAGCCGTAATATTACTGTCGAAAAGATAATAATACGTGGATCGGATGGGCATCAGGGAATTAAGCTTTACGAACATGCTTGCGATAACTTGGTAAAGGATGTCGTTTTTTATAACCATTATGCAGATATGATGGGTGGTGAGGGGAATGCTTATGGGAATGTCTTTGATAATGTAGCTTATTGCAATCCCTACTTCAGACCTGTGGATTTTGATTTCCACGGTTTCTCGGAAGGCCCGATGAGTCCTCCCTCTCATAATCTATTTATCAATTGCTACGGTTTTAGGGGTATTAAAGGCGCAGGGGCTTCTTACAATTTACCTGCGTGTGGTAAATCTAATGTATGGATTAACATTAATTGGCAAGGGAGAACTGTTAAGTCATCTTTTTTTGTTGGTGATGCTATTCCTAGTTCGCTACAGAAAGAACAAATAATTAAGTAATAGATACTTCTTTGTAAATGAAAGTTTTATTTGTATCGGATAATGCTAAATTATCCAATCCATTTGTTGAAACATTGATAGCCGGATTATATGAATTTAATTTAGATTGTACAGCTTCAATTAAGGAATGGTGGGCTAATGTGGAAGAATATGATATAATTCATTTCCAATGGCCTGAAATCGTATTTTATTGGGAACATATCAGGACTAAGGACTTGCAGGAAATGGAGATGCAACTACAGAAGGCTAAATCTTTGGGTATAAAAATAGTTATAACTTGCCATAATCTTAAGCCGCATCTGAAAAGGAATCAAGATATGGTAGCACTCTATCAACTTATTTATGAATATTGTGACGCTTTTGTACACATGGGGGAATATAGTTTTAAATTGTTGCAAAGTGATTATCCGCAAGCCAAACATTTTATTATTCCTCACCATTTATATGACAATATTTATAAATTTGATAAAGGAAGAAATGAAAGTTGTGTAAAACTAAAAATGCTTGATAACCGGATAAATATATTGTGTTTTGGGCAATTTCGGACGGACGAGGAACGAGATCTGATATTGAAGTTGAGAAAGCATAAAGATATGCAGAATGTAAACTTTATTGTTCCAGGCTTTTTTCGTCATCGTTTAATTTGCAAAAGACCATTGGAAATGCTTTCACGAATTTGGCATTACATACGCTATCGGATGGAAGGCGTTGAATTTGTTAATCGCGTTTTGAGTACTACAGAAACAGAAACATATTTTTGTGCTTGCGATATTGTATTTATCCAACGTTTCTCTGTTCTTAATTCTGGCAATCTTCCTATGGGATTTGGTGCGGGCTGTGTGGTTGTTGGACCGAATGTTGGAAATGTGGGAAGTATATTGAATAAAACAGGAAATCCAATATTTAATCCTTATGATATTGATAGTATTGTGCTTGCTATTAAAAAAGCAAAGGAATTATTATCTGTAAATAAAGGGGAAGAAAATAAAATGTATGCTCAGACAAAATGGAATACGTCCGCTATATCTCGGCAGTTGGCAGAGGTTTATCGGTGTCTCAAAAATGAATAGACATTTCGTAAGATAATGAATCCTGCTTTTCTGATAACTGTCCATAAAAATTTCAGAACAATTAAGTGAAATGGTTCGAGTATCAGATGTTTCCGGTCATTGTAGTAAAATTGATTTCGTACTTTTTAATAAATTAAAAAATAAGATATCAGAAAGAATAGAAGAAGTGTGGAATTTTGATTCTTATTGAAATAATAAATATGCATGGAAATTTATATTTTTATTGGCGTTTTCTTGTTGTTGATAACATGTATTGCACCACGAGATAAGACCGTATTCTATTTTTTTTGTATCTTGTTTGCAATGATAGGGCTTTTTCGCTCACACAATGTAGGAACAGACTGCATAGCATATTCATCTGCTTTCCGTAAAATTACATTGAATCCTAATACATGGAATTTGATTTTGCCTTTTGAACCTGGCTTTAATGTACTTTGTGCTCTTTTTAAACAGTATATATCTTCTTCGCCTATGCTGTTGTGGGGTATTATGTCTGCGTTTTATACATTTAATATGGGACGTTTTTTCAGGAAATATACTTCAAATATCAATATTGCTTTACTGTTGTTCTATCTTTTGGGGACATATATGTTTTCTTTTAATATTATAAGGCAATCGTTTGCCTTTGCTTTATTGCTCGTTTCATTTTCTGCTATGAACATAGAAGAATTGCGAAAAAGGGATTTTTTTAAATGTATGTTGGTCATTGTTGTTTGTGCGATTTTATTCCATTCTGTAATGTATGCTTTGCTGGTCGTTCCGTTTGTTGCATTGTATATGAAGAAATGGAATATCTCAAAGAGATTCTTGTTTTTTATGCTTGCCATGTCGTTTTTGGCTTTTTATTTCAATGTTGCTGTGAACTATGTTATGGGATTTGTAGATCAGACGGGATTGGAGGGGAAATTGATAAATTATGCTATACGCAATGCTCAGATAGGTGAAGATAGTGGATATTCCATATTGAAAGTAACATTCGTTTCGGTATGGGCTGCTTTTTTGATAAAGATGTGTCCAGTAAAAACAGATCTTTTTCTTACACTTTATATAATAGGTGTTGTAATTCTAAATTCGTTTGGAAATTTGGTCGTCGAATTCGCTCGTGTTTATGAAATATTTAATGTGTTTGGTATCATATATATGGCACGGATATGGTCTATGAAAAGAATTGGATTGCAATTGTATCTATACCGTATAGGGGTGATAATATATAGTGTTGTTCTCTTTGTTAATCTATTGATAAAAAATTATGGGGAAATAGTGCCTTATGAATTTAGATTTTGAACGAAAAGAGGAAATTAATTATTCAATAATTATTCCTCATAAAAATTCCACTGTTTTATTGGAACGTTGTCTGAAAAGTATTCCTTGTCGGAAAGATGTTCAGGTAATAGTGGTAGATGATAATAGTGAAAATCAGGAAGAACTGAATGCTGTTGTGGGTGGATTTTCACAAGTGGAATTGATTCTGACCCAAGGAGGTGGTGCTGGTCATGCTCGTAATGAGGGACTGAAGTATATACGGGGAAAATGGGTATTGTTTGCAGATGCTGATGATTTTTATAACAAGAATGCTTTTTCTATTTTAGATAATTATATTAATTCGGATAATGATGTAATTTATTTTTTTGCTAATAGTCTTGATGTAAATACTTTGTTACCTACTCCAAGAGAAAAGGATCTGCAAAATATTTATGAAAAATATGATTCTGATAATATTAGAAGTGCAGATTATATTCGATTTAAAAATTGGGCTCCATGGAATAAAATGATTAGATCAGATTTTTGGTTTAAGTATCGTATTTTTTTTGATGAAATTCCTTTTGGTAATGACCTTAATTTTTCGATGAAGATATCTTTCCTTGCAAAAAGATATGAAATAATAACAAACAGATTGTACTGTCTTACCTATTCCTCAAATAGTCTAACTTATAAGGCTCGTTCTTATGAATTAGAATCTTTATCTTTGATTCTTAGGGCTCAATTAAATATATATTTTAAAAGACTTAATAGACCTTTATGGCATCAATATGCATTTATTTATCTTTTGCAAATATTTCAAAGGAAAGGAGGAAGGTATGGTTGGGGGTATATAAATTATTTGTTTAAAAATAGAAAACATAGCTGAATTCAACTTGCAAATGCAACAGAATTCTGATTAATAATTTGTTTAAATTT
>OJNK01000641.1_pt1 | contig 22822 bp, 20 predicted proteins | sample 1597811 | NCBI WGS metagenome assembly OJNK01 (sample SAMN00265073, study PRJEB22529) | human gut metagenome
TGAAGGATGCCGGCAAGGAAGACAAGCTGGACGAAGTGCTGGCTGAGATCCCCCGTGTCCGCGAGGATGCAGGCTATCCGCCGCTGGTCACTCCCACCAGCCAGATCGTTGGTACGCAGGCTGTGTTCAACGTTATCCTTGGTGAGCGCTACAAGATGGTCACCAAGGAGTTCAAGGGTCTGGTTCATGGCGACTACGGCAAGACTCCCGCTCCCATCAAGCCGGAGTTCACCAAGAAGATTTTGGGCGACGAGCAGCCCATCACCTGCCGCTTTGCCGATACGCTTGCTCCCGAAATGGACAAGCTGAAGGCGGAAGCTGCCAAGTGGGCAACGCAGGAAGAGGATGTGCTGACCTACGCAATGTTCCCGCAGGTGGCACCCAAGTTCTTCGACAAGCGCAATGCCAAGAAGCAGGGCGTTGATGGCGATCATGTGGACTACGCCAATCAGTCTCACCCCGTCTAAGTAACGGTATTTTAAGGGCTTCCCGCTGTGAGCGGGAGGCCCTTTTTGCATAGCAGGGCGGTGGGCAGGAGATGACATGGGTCGTATAAACCGGCAGAGAATGTTTTGCAAAAATCTTCCCCAAAAGGCAATGAATGCATTGACTTGAAAACATCCTCACTCTATAATGGATAAAAATGGATGCGCGCGGCATTCGGGTATTGCCACAAAAAAAGGAGGGGACCCCTATGAGAAAAGTTACTGCCCAGCGCCTTGCGGAATTTACGGAGCGGGACTATGTGCTGACCTTTGGCGTTGGAAAAAGGGAGTTTGACCGGATGCTGGCAGCACTGGAAGACGCTTATCGTAGGGAGCATAAGCGTAAGCCGCGCTTTACCAAGATTACCATGCTGGATAAGCTGGTGCTGACCCTGATCTACCGTCATGAATACCGCAGCATGGACAGCATTGCTGCAGAATACGAGGTCTCCCGCGATACCATTGAAGTGAATGTTCATTGGGTGGAGCAGACCCTGCTGAACGCAGATCTGATCCAGAAAAGCGTTACCTGTGTGTACAAAACCAACTGAAACAGGCTCCGGCACAAAATCTTTGGATTCTGTGCCGGAGCTTTTTTACTTATTGGCGTTCATTGCGGGCATTTTGGCCGGAATGCACAACAGTGCACCTTGAATTTTGGGCCGAAGAATAGTAAAATGAAGCTATATGTATCGTAACATGGGCTTGTGTACCCAAAGGCGGATACATATACCGGAATCTGTATGCAAAAACATTGAAAAACAGAAAATAGGAGAACGTTATGATCTTAAGCATGACCGGCTTTGGCCGTGGGACTGCTGTGCGCAATGGCCGTGAGATCACGGTGGAACTGCGCAGCGTCAATTCTCGCTACTTTGAGTATTCTTCGCGTATCCCGCGCACCTGCAGCTATCTGGACAGCCGACTGAAAAAGCAGCTCAACGAACGCATCACCCGCGGCAAGGTGGAGCTGAGCATGACTGTACAGAATGTGGATGCCGCAGATACCGTGGTTGCGGTCAACATGGAACTGGCCCGCAGCTATCAGCAGGCCATGCGGGATATCTCCGAGCAGCTGGGCGTCAAAAATGATATCTCTGCCGGGGTGATCACCCGTTTCCCGGATGTGCTCACCACCCGCCATGCGGATGTGGACGAGGAACAGCTGTGGGAGGATGTGTCTGCCGTTACGGCACAGGCGCTGGATCGCTTTGTGGAAATGCGCGCCGCCGAGGGTGCCAAGATGAAGGCCGATGTGGAGAACCGCCTGAATTTTCTGGAGGAATGCGTCGGCAAAGTGGAGACCCTGAGCGCGGGCCGTGTGGAGGCTTACACCACCCGCCTGTATGAAAAGCTCAAGGTCATTCTGGAAGACCGCGATATCGATGATGCCCGCGTGCTGACCGAAGCCGCCATCTTTGGCGACAAGACTGCTGTGGACGAGGAGACCGTCCGCCTGCGCAGTCACATCGCACAGTACCGGGACATTCTGGCCCTGAACGAGCCGGTGGGCCGCAAGCTGGACTTCCTGACGCAGGAACTGAACCGTGAGACCAATACCATTGGTTCCAAGTGTCAGGATCTGGACATCACCCGCATCGTGGTGGACATGAAGGCCGAGATCGAAAAGATCCGTGAACAGATCCAGAATCTGGAATGATGAAGTAAGATCCGGAGGAATTTATGAAGCTGATCAACATCGGGTTTGGCAATATGGTCAGTGCGGGCCGCGTGGTGGCTGTCGTCAGCCCGGACTCGGCCCCGGTCAAGCGTCTGATCAAGGAAGCGCGGGAGCGCGGGATGCTGATCGATGCATCCTATGGCCGCAGCACCCGTGCGGTGCTGATCATGGATTCCGATCACGTGGTGCTCTCGGCGCTCCAGCCGGAAACGGTGGCCAACCGCGCGGCAGGGCAGGAGAGCAGAATGACAGCAGAGGAGGAACCGTCCCATGGCGAATGATAAATATCTGTTTGTAGTTTCCGGTGCGGCAGGCACCGGCAAGGACAGCGTGGTGAAGGCACTGCGCGAAGCACACCCGGAGATCGAAAAGACCGTCTCCGCCACCACCCGCGCACCGCGTCCCGGTGAGCAGGAGGGTGTGGACTATTATTACCGCACCCGGGAGCAGTTCCAGCAGCTGATCGAGAACGATCAGGTGGTGGAGCACAACTTCTACAACGGCAACTACTACGGCACCCTGCGCGAAGAGGTGGACAAGCGTCTGGCAGCCCGGAAGGTGGTCGTTCTGGTCATCGATGTGCACGGCGCAGCGAATATTCGCCGCATGTTCCCCGGCGCGACCACCGTGTTCCTGCTGCCGCCCTCGGTGGAGGAGCTGGAACGCCGTCTGCGCGGCCGCGGCACCGAGACCGAGGACAGCATTCAGGAACGTCTTGCTACGGCCCGGCAGGAGCTGGCCCAGCAGGATAAATTCACCCTGAAGCTGGTCAATGACCGGGTCGATACCTGCGCCGATGCACTGTATGAGGCAATCTGCCGCCGCATCGAAAGCGCAGAATAACATTTGAAGGAGCTGGACGAATGCCCAAAACGGTAGGCGTTGCCGTCAGCAATGCGACCTTCCACTTTGATAAGCTGTATACCTACGCGGTCATGCCGGACCAGCAGGACACCGTAAAGCTGGGCAGCATGGTGCTGGTGCCCTTTGGCCGGGGCAGCCGTGCCCGCATGGGCGTGGTGCTGGCCTGCGATGCCGAACCGGAAAGTGCAAAGCTGAAATATCTTTTCGACGTGGCCCCGGCTTCGGCCTGTCTGACGCCGGAGCTGCTGCGTCTGGTGCACTTTCTGAAGGAACGCACCTTCTGCACCTATTATGAAGCGGTCAAGGCGGTCATTCCCTATGGTGCGCAGTACAAGCCCGCTGTGGCAGCAGACGGTGTGACGCCGGTGCTGCAAAAGCAGCTCACCCGCCACACAGAGAACTCTTACCGCCTTGTGGGCGGGCTGCCGCAAAAGCCCAAACCGACTGCCAAGCAGCTGGCGGCAGTGGCATTGCTGGGCGGCGGGCCCCGCACCCTGAACGAGCTGGAGGACAAGGGCATCAGCCGTGCTGTGCTGGATAATCTGTGCGCCAAAGGCGTGCTGGAATGCAGCAAGGTGAACAAGTCCATCGACCTGTATTCGTCCATTCCGCTCAAAAACGAGCCCATCTGCCTGACGGCAGAACAGCAGGCGGCTTATGATGCGCTGCTGCCAAAGCTTGAGGACGATGCGCCCCACTCGGCATTGCTTTACGGCGTCACCGGCAGCGGCAAAACGCTTGTATTTTTAAAGCTGATCGCACACTGTCTGGAACAGGGCCGGAAAGCGCTGGTGCTGGTGCCGGAGATCAGCCTGACGCCGCAGATGATCCTGCGGCTCAAGAGCCAGTTTGGCCGCCGGGTGGCGGTGCAGCACTCTGCCCTCAACCACACGGAACGTCTGCTGCAGTGGCAGATGATCCAGGACGGCGGTGCCGATATTGTGGTGGGCACCCGCAGTGCCATTTTTTCGCCGTTGGAAAACATCGGGCTCATTATCATCGATGAAGAACAGGAGCACACCTACCGGTCGGAGTCTGCGCCCCGCTATTCTGCCCACGAAATGGCCCGGCAGCGTGCGGCGGAGAACGGTGCATTGCTTCTGCTGGCCAGCGCCACCCCCAGCACCGAGAGTTTTTACGCGGCCCAGCATGGCCGCACCCAGTTGGTGCGGCTTACCCAGCGCTACGGCGGCAACCCGCTGCCGAAGGTGCAGATCGTGGACATGCGCGCCGAGCTGGCATCGGGCAACCCCCGGGAGATCAGCCTTGCCATGGAGGACGCTATCCGCCGCAATCTGGACGCAGGCAAGCAGACCATCCTGCTGCTGAACCGCCGGGGCTACCAGACCATGGCCCAGTGCGAGGACTGCCGCGAGGTGCTCAAGTGCCAAAAATGCAGCGTGCCCATGGTGTACCATAAATCGGCGCATAAGGTATTGTGCCACTACTGCGGCAGCCAGATGGAACCGCCTACCGTCTGCCCCACCTGCGGCGGCAAGCTGCAGTATCGGGGGTTCGGCACCCAGAAAGCGGAGGAAGAGCTGGCAAAACTCTTCCCGGATGCACGGGTGCTGCGGATGGATCAGGATTCTACCGCGGCCAAGGACGCCCACGAAAAGCTGCTGGCAAAATTTGCAGATCACGAATACGACATCATGGTGGGCACCCAGATGGTGGCCAAGGGACTGGATTTTGAGGACGTGACCCTTGTGGGCGTGCTGGGCATCGATTCACTGCTGTTTGCGCAGGGCTTCCGTGCCTACGAAAATGTGTTCAGCCTCATCACGCAGGTGGTGGGGCGCTCCGGCCGGGCGAAAGACCCGGGCTTTGCCATCATCCAGACCACCGACCCCGACAACCCCGTCCTCAACCTTGCCGCCGCGCAGGACTACGACGCCTTCTTCGAGCAGGAAATTGCATATCGCAAACTGGGCCTGTACCCGCCCTTCTGCGGGCTGTGCGTCATCGGCTTTGCGGGCGCAAAAGAAGTTGAGGTGGCAAGGGCCGCAGCGCGCTTTGCGGTTCTTTTGGGCCAGCAGGCAGCAAAACAGCCGGACCTGCCCCTGCGGGTGCTGGGGCCGACCCCCGGCAGCATCGAGAAGATCAACGACACCTATCGCTATAAGCTTACCATCAAGTGCCGCAACGACCGCCGCTTCCGCGACCTCGTGCGCAGCGCACTGGAATTGTATGAACAGGAAAAACTTCCGTCCAAGGCCACCGTTGCGGTGGATCTGCATTCGGACGGAGATATCTGATTAGGAGGTACCATAAATGGCAATCCGTAACATTGTAAAAGAGGGCGACCCCATCCTGAATAAGGTCTGCCGTCCCGTGACTACCTTTGATGATCGTCTGGCTACCCTGCTGGATGACATGCACGAGACCATGATCGCCGCCGACGGCGTGGGTCTGGCCGGCCCGCAGGTGGGCATGCTGCGCCGCCTGTTCGTGGTGTGGGACACCACCGATGCCCCGGAGGAGATCCCGGAGGATTACGAGTACAAGTTTATCGACTTTGTGAACCCGGAGATCCTGGCCGTATCCGAGGAAGAGGAGACCGCCTATGAGGGCTGTCTGTCCTTCCCGGGCCATAACGGCGCCGTGACCCGCCCTGTCGCTGTCAAGGTGCGCGCACAGGACCGCCACGGTGAGTGGTTTGAGCTGGAAGCCGAGGATCTGCTGGGCCGCTGCATCCAGCATGAGAACGACCATCTGGACGGCATCACTATCATGCAGTCCAGCGAGTATTTCTATGAGGATACCGAAGAGGGCAAAAAAGCTGCCCGCGAAGCGAAAGGAAACAACTGATGCGCATTCTGTTCATGGGCACGCCGGATATTGCCGCCGAGTGCCTGAAAGCCCTGTATGCTGCCGGGCATGACATCTGTGCAGTGTATACCCGTCGGGATAAGCCGGTTGGCCGCAAGCAGGTGCTGACCGCACCGCCGGTGAAGGAAGTGGCGCTTGCCCACGGCACGCCGGTGTTCCAGCCCCGTACCCTGCGGGACGGCAGCGAAGATGAAAATATCCGCGCACTGGCCCCGGAGCTGATCGTGGTGGTGGCTTATGGCTGCATCCTGCCGAAGTCGGTGCTGGAAACGCCGAAATATGGCTGCATCAACCTGCACGTCTCCCTGCTGCCCAAGTATCGCGGCAGCGCTCCGGTGCAGTGGGCTGTGCTGAACGGCGACGCCGAGACCGGCGTTTCCATCATGCAGATGGACGAGGGGCTGGATACTGGCGATGTGCTCTGCTGTGAAAAGATCGCCATTGACCCGGAGGAGACCAGCGGCGAGCTGTTTGACCGCGTGACCGCCGTGGGTGCCCGGGTACTGTGCGAGGTGGTGCCCGCCATCGCTGCCGGCACGCTGACTGCACAGCCGCAGGACCATGCAAACGCCTGCCTTGCTCCCATGCTCAATAAAGAGATGGCGGAGTTCCGCCTTACCGAATCTGCCGCCCACATCCACAACTGGGTGCGCGGCATGAACCCGTGGCCCGGCGCATGGTTTGTCACCTCCGGCGGAAAGAAGCTCAAGGTGATGGAGTGCCGTGCGGTGGAAGCTTCCGGCAAAGCGCCCGGCACGGTGCTGGCGACAAAGCCGCTGACCGTGGCCTGCGGGGAAGGTGCTGTCCAGCTTTTGAATGTGGTGCCTGAAGGCAAAAAGCCTATGGACGGCACCGCATTTGCCGCCGGTCAGCGCCTCAAGACGGGGGATATCCTCTGATGGCGGCAAATCCGCGCGCGGCAGCTGTGGCGGCGCTGGTGCGGCAGGAGCAGGCCGGTTTTTCCAACCTTGTTCTGGATGCCGAACTCAAGCGCCAGCAGCTGGAAGGCCGCGATAAAGCTTTTGCCAGCGCCATTTTCTATACCGTATTGGAACATCAGGGCACGCTGGATCACATCCTGTGCCAGTTCCTGCCCAAGGGCCTTGCAAAGCTGGATGCACCGGTGCGCGAGATCCTGCGTGCTGCGCTGGCACAGGCCCGCTATATGCAGGTGCCGGTATCCGCAGCGGTGAACGAAGCGGTCAAGCTGACCCGCACCTTCAAAAAATCCAGCGCATCCGGTCTTGTCAACGCGGTGCTGCGCAAGGCATGCAGCTACGACCTGAACACCGCAAGCTTCAAAAACGAAGTGGAGCGGCTCATGGTGCTTGGCTCTGCCGGGCGGGATGTGGCGGAATTTCTGCACAAAAACTACCCGGATGAAGCACTGGATATCCTCACCTACAAAGCCGACGGCGGCATGACCAGTCTGCGGGCAAACCCGCTGAAGACAAGCGTAGAAGAACTCTGCACAAAGCTGCTGGCTTCCGGCGCAAAGGAAGCAAAGCGGGGCATTGTGCCCGGCAGTGTGCTGGCCCGGTTCGAGGGAAGCCCGGCGGAAAACGAGCTGTTCCGGCAGGGATATTTCCATGTGGAAGGGCAGGCCAGCCAGCTGGCAGCGCTCTGCGTGGAAGCAAAGCCCGGTGAAACGGTCATCGACCTGTGCGCGGCCCCCGGCGGCAAGACTGTCCTGCTGGCCGAGCAGATGCAGAATACCGGCAGGCTCTACAGCTGCGATGCCGCCGAGAACCGCGTGGGCCTGATCCGCACGACGGTGCAGCGCATGGGACTGACCAATGTGGAGGTCCTGTGCAGTGATGCCACAAAAGTGAATCCAATTCTGCCGCAGGCCGACCGCATCCTTGCAGATGTGCCCTGCAGTGGTCTGGGCATTCTGGCTAAAAAGCCGGATCTGCGCTACAAAAAGCTGGAACTGGCCCGCGAAGCTGAATTATTGGCCACGCAGTCGGCCATCCTCGATACGACGGCACAGCTGCTCAAACCGGGCGGCAGGCTGGTGTACTCCACCTGCACCATCGACCCGGCAGAGAACCAGCAGCAGATCGCGGCATTTCTGGTCCGTCACCCGGAGTTTACGGTGGTAAAGCCCGCCGTGGCGCTGCCCGCCGGGATGACGGCAGGGGAGCACGGTGCGCTTTCGGTGCCCACCCGTACCGGCATGGATGGATTTTTCCTGTGCGCCATGCAGAAAAACGGGTGAGAGCTGCAATGAAACAGGCAGCTTATTCGTAAAAACCAATAGGAGAACACAATGGAACAAAAACGCTGTATCTCTTCCCTGACGCTGGCAGAGCTGACCGCTGAACTGAAAGCGATGGGCCAGCCGGGTTTCCGGGCAAAGCAGATCTTCCACTGGGTGCACCAGAAGCTGGTCACCGAGTTTTCTGCTATGACCGACCAGCCCAAGACCCTGCTGGCAAAGCTGGAAGAAAGCTTCTATATCGCAGCACCCCAGATCGAGCGCCGGCAGGAAGCAAAGGACGGCACCGTAAAATATCTGCTGCGCATGGCAGACGGCAACTGCATCGAGACCGTTGTCATGCGCTACCACTACGGCAATACCGTGTGTGTGTCCACTCAGGTGGGCTGCCGCATGGGCTGCCGCTTCTGTGCCTCTACGCAGGCAGGCCGGGTGCGCAATCTGGAAGCCGGCGAGATCTGCTCCGAAATTTACACCGCACAGAAGGATATTGGCGAGCGCATTTCCCACATCGTGCTCATGGGCATCGGGGAACCGCTGGACAACTTTGACGAAGTGATGAAGTTTCTGGAAAATATCACTTTGCCCGAGGGCGTCAACATCGGGATGCGCAACATCAGTCTTTCCACCTGCGGCCTTGTGCCAAAGATCGATCTGCTGGCCGAGAAAAAGCTGCAGCTCACCCTTTCGGTATCGTTGCACGCGCCCAACAACGAGATCCGCAGCGGCATGATGCCGGTGAACGACGCCTACCCCGTGGAAGTGCTGATGCAGGCCGTGCGCCGCTATCAGGATACCACCGGACGCCGGGTGAGCTTTGAGTATTCCATGGTGCGCGGCGTCAACGATTCGGATGCCTGTGCAAAGCAGCTGGCAAACCTCATCCGGGGCATGGGGGCTCATGTGAACCTGATCCCCATCAACCCTGTGGACGGCAGCCCGTATTCGGCTACCGATGCCGCCAATGTGCGCCGCTTTCAGCAGAAGCTGGAAAGCCTTGGCGTCAATGCTACGGTGCGCCGACGTCTTGGCAGCGAGATCAGCGCCGCCTGCGGCCAGCTGCGCCGGGACGAAATGAACGGGAAAGCGTAAAATAGAGGGAGTATCCTATGAAACTTGCAGGAAAAACGGATGTCGGCCGGGTCCGGCAGGATAATCAGGACGATTATCGCGCAGGAGAGCTGCCCGGCGATGCCGCATGGCTGCTGGTGTGTGACGGCATGGGCGGTGCACGCGGCGGCAGGGAAGCCAGTCAGAGCGCATGTGATGTCATTGAGCGCTGCTTTCAGGAGCAGTATGCTTCCAAGTGCCTGCCCGGCGAGGAAGAGACCTTCCTGAAAAAAACACTGCTCAGCGCCAACCGCTTTGTGTTCCAGAAGGCCCTGCGGGAGGAAGCACTGGCAGGCATGGGTACTACGGCGGTGTGCGCACTGGTGCGCTCCGGCAGGGTGTATCTGTGCCATGCAGGCGACTCGCGGGCGTACCTGTACCGGGATGGGCAGCTTGCCCAGCTCACCCACGACCACTCCTACGTGCAGGAGCTGGTGGACTGCGGCACCATTACCGTAGAGGAGGCCGAGCATCACCCCCAGAAGAACATCATCACCCGTGCTCTGGGTGTGGACTACCGGCTGGAACCGGAGTTTGCCACCGCACAGCTGCACAGCGGAGATATCCTGCTGCTGTGCTCGGACGGCCTGACCAATGCGGTGCCCAAAGAACAGCTGGAACAGCTGCTGCGCACGGGAAAGTTCTATGATCTGCCGGATCTGCTGATCCGCACTGCCAACGAAAACGGCGGCCCGGATAACATCACCGCGCTGCTTCTGTGTGTGGAGGAGGTGCGCTGATGGACAACCTGATCGGCAAAAAGCTGGATGGTCTGTATGAGGTGAAGGAGCTGATCGGCTCCGGCGGCATGGCGAACGTCTACAAGGCGGTCATGCTTGGCCAGAACGGCCCCGTTCCCGCCGGGACAGTGGTGGCGGTCAAGGTGCTGCGGCAAGAGTATATGCATGACCCGGATCTTGTGCGCCGCTTTAAAAATGAATCCAAGGCCATCTCGCTGCTGAATCACCCGAACATCGTCAAGGTATATGATGTTTCAGTGAACGATGATCTGCAGTATATCGTGATGGAATATGTGGACGGCATGACCCTGCGCGAGTACCTCAACCAGCGCGGCGGCAGGCTGACCAACCGGGAGACTGTGCATTTCATCTCTCAGATCTTAAAGGCGCTGGAACATGCCCATGCCAACGGTGTGGTGCACCGGGACATCAAGCCGCAGAACATCATGCTTCTGGACAATGGTCAGCTGCGCATGATGGATTTTGGCATCGCGCGCATCTCCCGGGCCGAGAATCAGCTGCTCAGCGGCAAGGCCATGGGCAGCGTGCATTATATCAGCCCGGAGCAGGCCAAGGGTGATGAGACCGACTGCACCAGCGATATCTACTCGGTGGGCGTGATGATGTACGAGATGCTCAGCGGTCATCTGCCCTTTGATGCAGACGACATGGTGGAGGTCGCCATCAAGCAGATCTCGGATAAGCCGAAGTCTCTGCACGAGATCGCGCCAGAGGTACCGAACGCACTGGTGGAGATCACCGAAAAAGCCATGGCAAAGCTGCCGCAGAACCGCTATGCTTCTGCCCGCGAGATGCTGGATGCACTGGACGCCTACGTGCAGAATCCCTCCGTGATGTTCGAGTACAAATATATTACAGAAGATGCACCCGAAAAGGTGGTGAAACGTACCATGAGCCAGAACCGCACAAATCGACCTGCCGAAAAACCTGCGCCCCGCAGCAAAAAGACTGCATCCCGCAAAAAGAAGCACCGTACCATTTATCTTCCGGCGCTGCTGGGCATCACCATTGCATTTGCCCTTGCCTGCCTTGCACTGTGCTGGATGATCCTGAACGATTCCTCCAACCTGATGAACAACAAAGCAGATATCACGCTGGGCGATTATATCGGCATGACGCAGGACGAGGCTGCCGCCACCGAGCAGGTGGTCTCCGGCCAGATCAGTGTTACCTGGGAGCAGGAGTACAACAGTGACTATGCGGCGGGCTATATCTACAAGCAGTCGCCGGTCTCCGGCCGCACGGTGCGTGAGGGCCAGAATGTGACCCTTACCGTCAGTCTGGGCACCCAGTATGTCACGGTGCCCGATCTGACCAACTATGTGCAGGCAGATGCAGAGCAGCAGCTCAAAGATCTGGGAGTCTCGGTGCTGGTGACGCAGGCTGTGGATACCACAGTGGCATCCGGTGCGGTCATCCGCACCGATCCGGCGGCAGGCAGTCAGGTGGCAGCGGGCAGCACGGTAGTGATCTATATCAGCCGCCCGCAGGTGGCCACCACCACCAAGGTGCCCTCGCTCATTGGCATGAGCGCCGGGGATGCCCGCACCCTGCTGGTGCAGAATCATCTGGGTCTGGGCAGCCAGTCTGAGCAGTACAGCGACCAGCCGGTGGGCACCGTCATCAGTCAGGACCCGGCGGCAGGCGCTACCGCAAAGCTGAATGGCCGAGTGAACATCGTGGTCAGTGCCGGGCCGGAGCCTGCACCGGAACCGGAAGCACCCAGCGACAGCACGACAGGCGGCGACTGGTGGAGCGGCCTGTTCGGCGGTGGTTCGTCCTCCTCCTCCTCCAGCACAACAGCGAGTGGTGAGCAGGGCACAGCGGGCAGCGGGGAGCCTTCCCAGACTCCGCTGACCGACTGGTGGTCCTCGCTGCTGAGCTGACGGAGGCGCACATGAAAGGATATATCACAAAGGGCATCGGCGGCTTTTACTACGTAAAAACGCCGGAAGGCATTGTGGAGTGCAAGCCCCGCGGCATCTTCCGCAAACAGAAGATCACGCCGGTTGCAGGCGACGAAGTGACGCTGGAAACCGAGAACGGTGTTTCGGTCATTGCGGAGATCGCACCGCGAAAGAACGTTTTTGTGCGCCCCCCGATGGCAAACCTCGATCTGTTGTTTCTGGTGGCAAGCACCACCCAGCCCACCCCCAGCACGCTGGTGCTGGATAAGCTTTCTGCCATTGCGGTGGACAAGGGCGTGCAGCCGGTGATCGTGTGCACCAAGGGCGATCTGGCAGAGGCAGAGTTCCTGCGCTCTGCCTACGAAAGATCCACCCTGCCGTTCATTCGCATCGACTATGAGACCGGTGCAGGACTGGACGAGGTGAAGCAGTGGATCAATGGCCGGCTGTGCGCCTTCTGCGGCAACTCCGGCGTGGGAAAGTCCACCCTGCTGAACCATCTGCTGCCGGAAGCCGAGCGGGAGACCAGTGCCATCAGCCAGAAGCTGGGCCGCGGCCGCCACACCACCCGTGAGGTGACCATCTTTGAAGCCTTTGGCGGGCGCATTGCGGATACGCCGGGCTTTGCCAGTCTGGAAGCGAACCGCGCCGGTTTTATCTCCAAGGAAAATCTGGAGCATGCGTTCCCGGAGTTCGGGCCTTATCTGGGACAGTGCCAGTTCACCGGCTGCTCCCACCGCAGCGAAAAAGGCTGTGCCGTGCGCGCGGCACTGGCAGAGGGCAGGCTCTCTCAGACCCGGTACGACAGCTACTGCGCCATGTACGAGGAAGTCAAGGACGTGAAGGATTGGCAGCGCCCGAAAGTATAAAGGATAAGGAAGAGATTCATGTCACGCTGTGTGATCATTTCGGCCTGCCCGGTCACGCCGGAGCTGGCAAAGGCCCTGCGGCCGGACGATTTTATCATTGCCTGCGATGCAGGCTATCGCAACTGTGTCCCGCTGGGCTGTAAGCCCGATATCATCCTGGGCGATTTTGACACCGCCCCCTGCCCGGAAAAGCAGGATGACGACATCATCGTTCTGCCCCACGTCAAGGATGATACCGACACTGAGTATGCCGCAAAGCTGGCCTCAGAAAAAGGTTTTGATGAGGTGCTGCTGCTGGGCGGCCTTGGTGGCAGACGTGTAGAGCATACGCTTGCAAACCTGTGCACAGGCCTTGGGCTGGAGCGGCGCGGCGTGCGCACCACTCTGCTGGACGAGCGCAGCCGCATCACCTACGTGATGCCCGGCGAGACCCGCCGCTACCCGAAGGAGAATTATTTCTTTTTCTCGGCCTTTCCGATGGAGGGCAGGGCAGAGGGCGTGTGCGAACACGGCTCTTATTATGAGTTGGATAACGCAGAGCTGACCGCCGCGTATCCGCTGGGGGTCAGCAACGAGTACGCCGAAGGTTCGGACTGCATCACCATCAGCACCCGCAGCGGTGCGCTGGTGGCGGTGGAGACCATCCCGGACTGATGCCTGCTGCTTCTGCCGGAACGTTTTGTCTGCTGCCCGCATAGGATGGAGCAGAAAACGGAAAGGCAGGGGAGAGCATATGCAGGTAATTGTGATCCAGAGCCCCAAGGCCTTGCGCGGGATCCTGCGCAGGCTGTTCGGTATCAAAAAGGAAAACTGAAAGATCCCCTCTCTGTTCTGGACGTACCGTCAGAGAGGGGATCTTGTTGTTGGTGCTTTTTCTGCTCCCGCAAAATCAGGCAGTATTGGGCAGTATCTGGCAGTATTTGACCACTGCCAAAAACGAAAAACCCGCGAAGTTACGAATTTTTAATGTAACTTCGCGGGTTTTCTGTGGTGCGAGGGAGGGGACTCGAACCCCCAAGGATAAACCACACGCACCTCAAACGTGCGCGTCTGCCAGTTCCGCCACCCTCGCATATTCTGTTCGTGCTGTCCATCCAACTCCTGAGGTTTGAAGCTGTGCTTGCGGACTGCTTGAATATATTACCACGTTCCTGTCGGATAGTCAAGCTCTTTTTCCCTTTTTTGAAAAAAATCCGGCGTAAGCATAGATACAGCGGTTGTATGAGGGGGAGATCGCCGGAAAACTCATGCCCAGAAAAAACGCACAAGTTGAAATGCATCGGGACATGTGATATTATAAGTACAACTATGGAAAAGCAACGGTGCGGTTGAAGCATCGGGGGAGATAAAAATGAACGATGATGTAGTGGTGTCCGTTCTTTGTATCGCATATAACCATGAAAAATACATCCGTAGCGCATTGGACGGATTCGTGAATCAAAAGACGAACTTCCGGTATGAAGTTCTTATAAATGATGATGCGTCCACAGATCACACGGCTGCGATCATCGCAGAATATGAGGCAAAGTATCCGGACATCATTAAACCGGTCTACCAGACTGAAAATCAGTATTCTAAGGGAGTATTCATCACGAAAAGCATTCTTTTCCCTCGGTCGAAGGGAAAGTATACGGCGATCTGTGAAGGCGACGACTATTGGTGCGATGAAAACAAACTGCAAAAGCAGGTGGATTTTCTGGAATCGCATGAGGGGTATGCGGCCTGTGTGCACAATACCCGGCTGTTGGACTGCCGCACGGGCGGTTCGTGGCCGATGTATAAAGGAGAACAGGATCGTGACCTCACATTCAAGGAGGTCGTCAATTACAGTGCAGCCTGTTTCCATACGTCCTCGATTTTATGCAGGAGAGAGTGGTTCTGCATACCGGATGAACTCAGAGCAAATGGATTCGGCGATTATCCGCGTGCAGTTTATATGCGGCTGAACGGGAAGATCTACTATTTAAAGGATATCATGTCTGTCTACCGGATGTTTACCGCCGGTTCGTGGACTGCCCGGAACCAGAACAATGCATCTAAGCAACAGCGCATTTGCAGCCAGAAAGCGAGAACGGACTTTACAGAAAAGCTCCGCCGGTACTGCCGTGAACAGGGGGTTGCGCCCGAATACCAGAAGGCGGTAAATGATGTGGCGAACCGTGACCAGCTGCAGCTGGCAGTTCTCCAGAAAGGCGGCAGATGCCTTTTGCATGGTCCGCAGCTGGGCATTTTTATGGGACTGTCGCTGGAAAAGAAAATACATGTGCTGGATACGGTACGGACGGAGTTTAAGACAGAACGAAATGAAAAAAGATAAGAACATTATTCTTGACAACTTTATCTGGCGCTTTGCAGAGCGCTGCGGTGCCCAGCTTGTGACAGCCGTTGTAACGCTGCTGCTGGCCCGTATTCTGGTGCCGGAAGATTACGGCAGGACGGCGCTGGTGGCGGTGTTCATCAACATTTTGCAGGTGTTCATCGACAGCGGTCTTGGTACAGCACTGATCCAGAAAAAAGATGCAGACGATCTGGATTTTTCATCGGTATTCTATTTCAATTTTGCGGTGTGTCTGGTGCTGTATGCCGGAATGTTCATTGCGGCACCTTATATTGCGGCATTCTATAAAGATCCTTCGCTGACGCCCGTGGTTCGCGTTGCCAGCCTGACGCTGGTGTTTTCCGGTGTCAAAGGCATCCAGCAGGCCTATGTGTCCCGCAATATGATGTTCAAACGCTTTTTCTTTGCAACGCTGGGCGGTACGCTGTTCTCCGCATTTCTGGGGCTTGGCATGGCTTATGCCGGGTTTGGCGTCTGGGCGTTGGTGGCACAGCAACTTTCCAACACGGCCATTGATACGCTGATCCTTTGGCTCACGGTGCATTGGAGACCGAAAGCGGTCTTTTCTTGGCAGCGGCTGAAAGGGCTGCTATCCTATGGCTGGAGACTGCTGGCTTCCTCCCTGTTGGATACCGTATACAATAATCTGCGCAGCCTTGTGATCGGCCGCGTTTACACATCGGCTGATCTCGCCTTTTATAATGAGGGTATGCTTGCACCGGATGTCATTGCGGTCAACGTGGATTCTTCCATTGACAGCGTTCTGCTCCCGGCAATGTCTGCCGTGCAGGACGAGCCTGCACGGGTGAAAAACATGACCCGCCGTGCCATCAAGACCTGCGTTTACGTCATTGCGCCGCTGATGATGGCGATGTTCTTCTGCGCAGAGCCGCTCGTCCGGCTGGTGCTGACCGAGAAATGGCTGCCCTGTGTACCGTATCTGCGGATTTTCTGCATCACCTACATGTTCTATCCGATCCACACGGCAAACCTGAATGCGATCAAGGCAATGGGCCGCAGCGGAGTGTATCTGAAGTTGGAGATCATCAAGAAGATCATGGGCTTGACCCTGCTCCTGCTGACCTACCACATCAGCGTGATGGCAATGGCCTACAGCCTGATCCTGAGCAGCCTGCTGAGCCAGTTCATCAATACATGGCCGAACAGAAAACTGCTGGATTACCGTTATCTGGAACAGCTGAAAGACATCCTGCCCAGCATTCTGCTGGCTATTTTCATGGGCTGCTGCATGTGGCTGGTCAATCTTGCACATCTGCAGGACATCGTAACGTTGGTCATTCAGATCCTGATCGGTGCAGCGGTGTATCTGGGCGGTTCTGCACTGCTGAAGCTGGATACGTTTGAGTATCTCTGGAATGTGGTGAAGCCTAAGATTCAGAGAAAACCGTGGGCTGATAATGAAGACTGAACAGCGCAGGGGCTTAAAACGGGAAGAGTTTTAGCATGCAATACATATCATTGATACTTTTCTGCAAAGGAGCGAATCGTTTCTGTGAAACTTGGTATTATGCAACCGTATTTTGTGCCGTACATTGGTTATTGGCAGCTGATGAATGCGGTCGATGAATATGTGATTTACGATGATGTGAATTTTATCAAGGGCGGTTGGATTAACCGGAACCGCATTTTGGTCAATGACCAGCCAAAATACTTTAATGTACCAATGCTTGGTGCAAGCTCTATGAAACATATCAACGAAGTAGGTGTCAACAATGACCCAAAACTGATCCGGAAAAATCTGGATCAGCTGATGCGGGCATACAGCAAGGCCCCATATTATGATAAAGTATTCCCACTTATGGAGAAAATTCTTACCAGTGAAAAGGAAAATCTTGCACAGTACAATGCCGAATCTTTTCGGCTTATCAACAAATATCTGGGAATCACGACAAAACTGATCGTTTCTTCGACGCTGGAAAAAGACTGCACTCTGAAAGGACAGGACAAGGTTCTGGAAATCTGCAAGCTTTTGGGCGCGACAGAATACTACAATGCCATCGGAGGACAGGAACTTTACTCGTTTGCGGATTTCCGTCAGCAAGGAGTCAAGCTTAGCTTTCTGAAAACAGAACCTATCACTTACGATCAGTTCGGCGGAGAATTTCAGCCGAATCTATCCATCGTCGATGTGATGATGTTCAATTCAGTAGACACTGTCCGAGAAATGCTGGGCCGGTATCAGTTGGTCTGTAAGTGAAGGAGATCGAATCGTGAAAGAGATTGGAGGTTTCCTGGAGTGGGAAACTTACTCCGGCGCGGAATATCATCAGGAAGCGCTTGCTCTGAATAGTGCGCGCAATGCTCTGAGGTTTTTGCTTCGTGCCCGGAAGATTCGCTCAATCTGGTTGCCACGCCTGCTGTGTGAGGTGATAGAGGAAGCCTGCCGGGCAGAAAATGTAGAAATTCGGTATTACCCAGTAGATGCATCGTTGCGGCCGGTTTTTCTGCCAGAGATTGCGAGAACAGAGTGGGTTTATCTGATCAACTATTACGGACAATACCAGAAAAGCGAAATTTGTGAATGGGCAGAGCAGTTTCATTTGATTTTGGATAATGTGCAGGCGTTCTACACAAAGCCGCTGGATGGACTGGATACGGTGTATACCTGTCGCAAGTTCTTTGGGGTTCCGGATGGTGCCTACCTGTATACGGAGAGCGTTTTGCCGGAAGAACTGGAGCAGGATAGTTCCTGCACCCGGCTGGAATATCTGATGGGGCGCTTTGAACACTCTGCAAATGCATTCTATGGTGCATATCAGCAGCACGAGGAACAGCTTGGAACGCTGCCAATTCGGTGGATGTCAAAGGGAACACACAATTTGTTGCGCACAATCGACTATGAGCGGGCGAAACATGCAAGGGAAAATAATTTTGCATATCTCCACAAAGGTTTTGGTGCGGTGAACCGCCTGAATGTCCGGCTTCCAGAAGGACCATATATGTATCCGCTGTGGCTTCAAAATGGCGCGGAAATCCGCAAGAGACTGCAGACAGAGAAAATCTATATTCCGATTCTTTGGCCCAATGTACTAAAGAGCCTGCCAGAGACAGAGGCAGAGCATCAGCTGGCAGAGAATATCCTGCCGCTTCCGGTAGACCAACGGTATACTGAAAACGATATGAAACGCGTTTTGCAAGCCGTTTTTAATTGTATGGAGGAAACCAGAAAATGAAAAAGATCGTGATTTTTGGTGCGACAGGAAATGTGGGTTCTTATGTGTTGAAATATGCACGAGAGTATTTTGACCCGGCTGAATATGAGATAATCGCTTCCGGTAGGAGAAAAACGGATTTTTTTACTAAACGGGGCATTCCATACTATTCCGTGGATATTTCCCGGGCTGAGGATTTTTCTGTTCTGCCGCAGGAAGATGTGTATGCAGTGATTTATTTGGCGGCACAGATTCCTTCCTATATGGAGGGTTATCATCCGGAACAGTATTTGCAGTCTAATATTATTGGTGCCTTTAATGTGCTAGAATACTGCCGCCGTACCCATGCAGACCGCATTCTGTTCTCGACGACAGTGTTTGACATCTCGCTGTATGCAAAGCCGGGTGTCGTACTCAAACCGGATCTTCCGTATAATTTTAGTTATCAGGGGGATCATGCGGTTTATGTTATCAGCAAAAACACAGCGATTGAACTGATGGAGCATTACTACCAACAATATGGTCTCAAGAAGTTCATCTTCCGCTTCCCGACGATTTACAGCTATAGCCCATATCATTATTACCATCCGAATGGTGTCAAAACACTTCGCCCGGTTTACCGGATGATTGATCTTGCACAGAAGGGCGAGCCTATCGAGTTGTGGGGCGACCCAAACTACTCGAAAGACATGGTTCATGTTTACGACTGCGCACAGATGCTTTGTAAAGCCGTTGAAGCAGATCGGGATGGCGGCTTTTACAATGTCGGAACCGGTATCCCAGTCACACTGCAAGAGCAGATTGAAACGATTATCAAGGTGTTTTCCCCCAAAGATCATCCGTCACAGATTGTTTACCGCCCGGATAAAATCGCAGGCGGAGGGTTCCTGATGGATGTGGAAAACGCGAAAAGAGAGCTGGGTTACGAGCCACAATATACCTGCCTGAAATTGTTTGAAAATTACAAAGAAGAAATGCAGATCAACCGATTCAAAGAGCTACGAGATGAATAATCCTTTGTGAAAAATGGAATCGGAAAATGAGGCACTGAGAATGGACAACAAAATCCTTGTTACCCGTTCCTCCATGCCCAGCATGGAAGAATACATTGAAGAGATCCGCTCCATCTGGGACAGCCACTGGCTGACCAACATGGGCGAAAAACACAAAGCCCTGCAGGCTGAACTGCAAAAGTACATGGGCGTGCCTGCTGTGGAGCTGCTCACCAACGGCCACATGGCGCTGGAACTTTCTCTGCAGGCCATGAATCTGCAGGGCGAGGTCATCACCACACCGTTCACTTTTGCGTCCACCACCCACGCCATCGTGCGCAACGGGCTGGAACCGGTGTTCTGTGATATCGACCCCGAGACCTACACCATGGATGTGACCCGGATCGAGCGGCTCATCACCGACCGAACCTGTGCCATCCTGCCGGTACATGTGTACGGCAATGTCTGCAACATCGAAGAGATCGAGTGCATCGCCCACAAGTATGGTCTGAAGGTGCTGTACGATGCCGCCCATACCTTTGGCGAGACCTATAAGGGGCAGGGCATCGGTAATTTTGGCGATGCCTCCTGCTTCAGTTTCCATGCCACCAAGGTGTTCAACACCATTGAGGGCGGTGCGGTCTGCTATCGGGACCCGGATATGGGCCGCAGGCTGTACGAGCTGAAAAACTTTGGCATCCATGGCCCGGAAGAGGTGGATGCCGTGGGCGCCAACGCCAAGATGAACGAGTTCTGTGCCGCTATGGGTCTGTGCAACCTGCGCCATGTGGATGAGGAGATTGCCAAGCGCAGGGCTGTGGTGGAGCGCTACCGTGAGCATCTGGAAGGCGTGGACGGTCTGCGCCTGAATGTGCAGCAGCCAGAGGTCAGGTCCAACTACGCCTACTTCCCGGTGGTGTTTGACGAAAATCTCTTTGGTGCCAGCCGCAATGAGGTAATGGATGCACTGGCCCAAAACGGAATAGGCGCGCGCAAGTATTTTTATCCGCTCACCAACACCTTCGAGTGCTTCCACGGTAAATACGATGTGGACGCAACGCCGGTGGCCCTGCATGTGGCAAAACGGGTGCTGACCCTGCCGCTGTATGCCGACCTTTCCATGGAGGATGTGGACAGCATCTGCAAGATCGTCTTAGAGCAGAAACTGTAATATCAATATAGGAAAAACTGTCCGCCGGGTGTCTGTGCCCGGCGGATTTTTTGTGGGGCAGGGGAGAAATACCTTGCAGAAGGAAAGCTGTTTGTCCCGCCGCGAGAGCGCAAAGATCGTGAATTTCTAAACGAACTTTCGGATTTTTGCCTGCATGAGAGGAGATTTTTGTTCTTTTTGTCTAAAGTATACAAGAATAAACACTAAATTCCGGCAAAGCGTCCATTGAAAAAAATGAACTGATATACTAGAATATAAGTACAAGAGCGCGGCACACGGCTGCGCGGAAAATGCAAAGCAAAAAATATAAAACAGGAGGATTTTCCTATGCCTATGAAAATGGGTTGGCGCTGGTATGGCGAGGGCAACGATCCCGTCAGCCTGAGCGACATCAAGCAGATCCCCGGTGTGACCAGCATTGTCTGGGCGCTGCACGACAAGATGCCCGGTGAAATCTGGGAGATCGACGAGATCCAGAAGGTAGCCGATCAGATCCACGCCTACGGCTTTGATATGGACGTGGTCGAGTCGGTCAATGTTCACGATGACATCAAGATCGGCCTGCCCACCCGCGACAAGTACATCGAAAACTATAAGCAGTGCATCCGCAATCTGTCCAAGTTCGGCGTCAAGGTCATCTGCTACAACTTCATGCCGGTGTTCGACTGGACCCGTACCGATCTGTTCCACCCCGTGGGCGACGGCTCCACTGCACTGTTCTACGAGAAGGACAAGATCAAGGACGATTACAAGGCTATGGCCGAGTACATCATGTCCTTCACTGAGAAGTATAACATGACCTTCCCCGGCTGGGAGCCGGAGCGCATGGCAAAGCTGGACGAGCTGTTCAAGGCCTATGCTCCTGTCACCAAGGAAAAGCTCTGGGAAAACCTGAAGTACTTCCTGGAAGCGCTGATGCCCACCTGCCATGAGTGCGGCATCAAAATGGCCATCCATCAGGACGATCCCCCTTGGGATATCTTCGGCCTGCCCCGTCTGCTGGTGGATGCTGAGAGCATCGACCGCTTCCTGAGCATGGTGGATGATCCGTACAACTGCCTGACTCTGTGCACCGGCAGCCTGAACGCAAACCCCAACAACAACTGTGCCGAGATCGTGCGCAAGCACTGCGACCGCATTGCCTTTGGTCACATCCGCAACATCCACCACTTCCCCAACGGCGACTTCTCCGAGGCTGCTCACCGCGACTGCTGCGGCGAGACCGGCATCATCGAGGTGCTGCGTGCTTACCATGACTGCGGCTTTGAGGGCTACATCCGTCCCGACCACGGCCGTCAGCTGTGGGAGGAAGGCCCCGGCAGCTGCCGCCCCGGTTACGGCAAGTATGACCGTGCTCTGGGCGTCCAGTATATGCTGGGTGTCTGGGATCTGCTGGATCGTCTGGATGAAGAGAAAAAGAAGGGCTGATGAATATGAAGCTGTCTGAGATCAAAAATGGCAATCTGTCTGCCGAATGGGCAGAAAAGGGCTATGAGCTGCCCAAATTCGATATCGAGGCTGTCAAGGCCAAGACCCACGCCGAACCCACCTGGGTGCACTTCGGTGCAGGCAACATCTTCCGCGCTTTCCCGGCTGCCATCCTGAACGATGCGCTGAACACCGGCAAGTATGACCGCGGTGTCATCGTGGCCGAGAGCTTCGATTACGAGATCGTCGACAAGGCTTATCGTCCCTACGACAATATGAGCCTGCTGGTCTGCCTGAAGTCCACCGGCGAGATCGAGAAGAAGGTCGTGGCTTCCGTCACCGAGAGCCTGAAGGCTGACTACTCCTTCGGCGAGGACTGGGCACGTCTGGTGGAGATCTTCCAGAACCCCAGCCTGCAGATGATCTCCTTCACCATCACCGAGAAGGGCTACGGCGTTGCTCCTGCTGATCTGGAGCGCGGCCTGACCCCCGTGCTGGCCATGGGCAAGGTCACTGCTCTGCTGTACGAGCGCTTCAAGGCCGGCAAGCTGCCCCTGACCGTTCAGAGCATGGACAACTGCTCTCACAACGGCGATAAGGTCAAGAATGCTGTCCACGCCTACGCCGCAAAGTGGGTGGAGCAGGGTCTGGTACCCGCCGAGTTCCTGGCCTATGTGCAGGACGAAACCAAGATCACCTTCCCCTGGAGCATGATCGACAAGATCACCCCGCGCCCGGACGCCAAGGTGCAGAAGATGCTGGCTGACGACGGCTTTGAGGACAACTACACCATCGTCACCGAGAAGCACACCTTCACTGCACCCTTCGTCAACGCCGAGGAGACCCAGTACCTGTGCATCGAGGATCACTACACCAATGGTCGTCCTCCGCTGGAGCTGGGCGGTGTGCTGTACTGCGACCGCGAGACCGTTGACAAGATCGAGAAGATGAAGGTCTGCACCTGCCTGAACCCCCTGCACACTGCCATGT
>OJNK01000648.1_pt1 | contig 22670 bp, 18 predicted proteins | sample 1597811 | NCBI WGS metagenome assembly OJNK01 (sample SAMN00265073, study PRJEB22529) | human gut metagenome
CATTGAACTTTGCGCGGGTCAGGGTCATATCCAGATGCTTGGGGCCGGTAGCGTCCGCCGTGATGAACGGCAGGTTGATCTGGCTGCTCATCGCGCTGGACAGCTCGATCTTTGCTTTCTCGGCAGCTTCCTTCAGGCGCTGAGCGGCCATTTTGTCCTTGCGCAGGTCGATGCCGTTCTCGGTCTGGAACGCGTCCGCCATCCAGTTGATGATGCGCTCATCGAAGTCATCGCCGCCCAGGTGGGTATCACCATTGGTGGCCAGAACCTCGGTCACGCCGTCGCCCATCTCAATGATGGAGACATCGAACGTGCCGCCGCCCAGATCGTAGACCATGATCTTCTGGTCTTCCTCTTTATCAATGCCGTATGCCAGAGAAGCGGCAGTGGGCTCGTTGATGATACGCTTGACGTTCAGGCCCGCAATGGTGCCGGCATCCTTGGTTGCCTGACGCTGGCTGTCGTTGAAGTATGCAGGAACCGTGATAACGGCCTCGGTAACAGGCTCGCCCAGGTAAGCCTCAGCATCGGCTTTCAGCTTCTGCAGGATCATAGCGCTGACCTGCTGGGGAGTGTACTCCTTGCCGTTCAGGGTCACCTTGTGGTCGGTGCCCATATAACGCTTGATGGAAGCAACGGTGTTCTCCGGGTTGGTGATGGCCTGACGCTTTGCGACCTGGCCGACCAGACGGTCGCCGGTCTTGGTAAAGCCGACCACGGACGGGGTGGTGCGGGCACCCTCGGAGTTTGCGATGACGACGGGCTCGCCGCCCTCCATAACAGCCACGCAGCTGTTGGTAGTACCAAGGTCGATACCAATAATCTTACTCATAAATGAAGTCTCCTCTCAATAAAGAACTTGTTTATCTCATGCTTGAGTGAAAAGCGGATGTTTATTGGAACGCTCCTTTGGGAGCGGGGAAGCTTTGCTTACTCGGCCACCACAACGGTTGCATGGCGGACGATCTTGTCGCCCAGCTTATAGCCTTTCTGGTAGACCGTGATGACGGTGCCGCTCTCCTGCCCGTCCGGGGCGGGGATCTGCTGCACGGCGTTCATGAAGTTGGGGTCAAAGGGCTTGCCCAGCGCCTCGATCTCTTCTACATGCAGGGCAGCCAGCGCCTTGGCGGCCTTGTCCAGCGTCATCATCACGCCTTTTTTGTAGTTCTCGTCGGTGGTGGGGGCGTTGGCGGCCATATCCAGCGTGTCCAGGATGGGGATGATCTGGTTCACGGCGAACGAAATGCCATCGTTGAACTTCTGGTCAGCCTCACGGGTGGAGCGCTTGCGGTAGTTTTCGTACTCGGCAGCCATCCGCAGCAGCTGATCCTTTGCCTGATTGGCATTCTTCTCAGCGGCGTCCAGCTTGGCCTTGACGGCTTCCAGCTCCCGGGCTTTCTTGTTAAAGAAGCCCTCTTTCTTTTTGCCGTCGGTCTTTTCAGCCTCGTCCGTTTCGGGGGCAGCGGCGGTCTCTTCCGGCGCTGCTTCCGGCTCGGCCTGCGGCGCGGTGTTGGGCTCCTCAGCGGGAGTTTCTTCCACCGTCTTCTTGGTTTCTTCGCTCATTCCAGGTCCTCCTTATAGATCACAGTCCGCCGGGGTGCGGCCATCTGCGGGGTGTCTTTTCGTTTGCCGCTCATTCCCTCGCCCAGCTGGTCTGCAAAGGCGTGGAGCAGCGGCATCAGTTTCTGGAACGGCATCCGGGTCGGGCCGATCAACGCGATCGAGCCCCACAGCCCGCCGCCGACCAGGTAGCGGTCGCTGACGATGCACAGGCCGGGGATCTGCGGCTCAATATCCTCGCCCAGCAGGATGCTCTCATTCTGCTCATCCAGCGGGGCAATCAGCCTTGCGGCCTCTTCCTCATCGTTCAGCAGTGTCAGGATGGTGCCCACCTTGCCGTCCAGCTGAGGCCAGTCCAGCAAGTGCTGCTCACCACCCAGGAACACATGAGGCGTGGTGGAGTCCTGCAGGATGGCGGCGGCGGCGCTGACCACCGGCACCAGCTCCGGGCTGATCTGGCCGCACAGCTCGCTCAGGAGCCGGGACGATAGATCAACGGGTGCCACGAACGTCAGGTTGCGGTTGAGCAGCGCGGCCAGCGCGGCGGCGTTTTCCCGGGAAAGCCCGGTGCGGACCCTCGCCACACGGGTGCGGACGTAACCGGCTGTGGTGACCGCCAGCACGGCGGCGGCGCTCCGGCCCACCTGCACCACCTCATAATGGGCGATGCAGAGGTCTTCGGCGCAGGGGGTGCTGACAGCGGCGGTGCAGCCGCTGATGGCGGCCAGCGCCTTGGCAGCGCCCTGTGCCAGCTTTTCCGGCTCATGGTCCAGGCTGGCGAACACCGCGTCCACACGGGCGCGGGTCACACGGTCCAGCGGCTGGTCGTCGGTGAGCAGATGATCCAGATAATAACGGTAACCCTTGGCACTGGGGACACGGCCCGCACTGGTGTGGGGCTGCTCCAGCAGCCCGAGCTTTGTCAGTGCGGCCATCTCATTGCGCAGCGTGGCGCTGGAGACTGCCATGTCAAAGTAGTTTGCCAGCACACTGCTGCCAACGGGTTCGCCCTCGAGGCCATACAGCGCTACAATCGCCTGCAAGACTCGCTGCTTGCGTGCATCCATTGTCATAGCGCCTGCCTCCATTCGTTGTTTTTGTTTCTTTAGCACTCCATCTTCCTGAGTGCTAAGACCATTATAGCCAAATTTCCGGCGCTGTCAATAGCTTCCCAGAAAAGTTTTGAAAGATTCACAAATTCGTAATAACCACGCACGCAAAAAAGGGCCCGTGCTGAACACGGGCCCTTTTTTCACTTTCATTCTTCCATCTGTTTTGCCAGAAAAGCGGCCGCAACGGCCACGGCTTTCTGCTGGGAGGCGTCCGGTTTGGCGCTCCGGTCCTCTGTCAGCAGGCCCACGGCCCCGGCCACGTCTCCCGCCGCGATGATGGGGAACGCGCACAGCAGCACCCGGGGCGAACCCTCGCAGGGGAGCACCGTCTGCTCCGCGTCCTGCCGCAGGTAGGGCTTGCGGCTCTCCATCAGCTTTTCCAGCGGCTGGCTGATGCTCCGGTCGGCCAGGTCCCGCCGCCCGGCACCCGCCACGGCCATCATCCGGTCCCGGTCGGCCACAAAGGCCGTCAGGGCAAAGCACTTGCTCAGCACCTCGGCGTACTGCATCGCCACCCCCTGCAGCTCCCCGATGGGCGAATACTTTTTAAAGATGACCTCGCCGTCCCCGGTGGTAAAGATCTCCAGCGGGTCTCCCCGGCGGATGCGCTGGGTGCGGCGGATCTCCTTGGGGATGACCACCCGGCCCAGCTCGTCGATGCGGCGGACGATTCCAGTTGCTTTCATGGGTTCCATTTCCTCGCTTTCCAGCCCCGTGGGGCTCAGGCTCCTAGATTTTGTACAGTATGGGTATTATGTGGAAAGCAGGCTGGAATTATTCGTCTCTCTCTTCTTATAATAATGTCTTTTATCGTCCCTGTCTGCCGGGCTTATGGGCTTTATCCTCGTACATCCGCTGGTCGGCCAGGATGCGGATTTCTTTTACCTCCGTGCTGTCCGCCGGATAAAGGGCGCTGCCGCAGCTGGTGCCGATGTGCAGCTCCTGCCCGTTGATGACGAACGGCTGCGTCAAGACATTTTTGATCTGCTCGGTCCGCTTGGCGCAGAATTCCTCGCCGACGGCTCCGTTGACGATGAGGGCAAACTCATCGCCGCCGATGCGGAACGCGTAGTCCGTGCTCCGCACACAGGTCCGCAGCCGCCTGGACACAGCCTTGAGCAGCTGGTCGCCCACATTGTGGCCGTAGGTGTCGTTGACGGGTTTGAAGCTGTCCAGATCCAGATAGAACAGCGCAAACGGCTCCCCGGCCTTCTCCTTTTTCTGCAGGGTCGCGTTGAAGAATCTCTCGTTGGAAAGGCCGGTCAGGCCGTCGGTGTTGGCAAGGTCCTCCATCTTCTGCCGCTCGGTACTCTCCCGGTGGAAAGCTTCTTCCTGTTCCGCCAGCACAAAACGAAGGTCCGTTTTGATGCTCCGCACCAGCGCGGCCACCACCGCCAGTGCCAGGAATGCCAGCAGGAAGATGGTGACGCACTGCACTTTACGCATTCCGGCGTCCACCACGTTCCGCTCCACGATGCCCACAATGGTCAGGTCCTGGAAGCCCACGGGCTGGTACACCAGATAATAGTTCCGGCCCTCAAAACGGTAGGGCACACTGCCGCTGCCGCCCTGCAGCGTCTGCTCCTGCATCTCCCGGAGACACGTCTCGTTCACCTCTGTGTTGGTTTCCAGATAATCAAACAGGTTTTTCATCCAGGCCGTGATCTCACTCTTGGGCTCTTCCGAGAGCATGATATCGCCGTTGGGGTAGAGGATGTAGCAGTCGCTCTGGCCGCCGTAGGCCCGCCCGCCGATCATCTCTTCAATGGTATCATTATCATAGCTGACCGCCAGGCTGGTGTAGGTGACGCCGCTCATGGTGATGGGTTCCACCGGTACTGCAAACACGACCTTGCGGATCCCACTGGTCGCCGTATAACTGGAAACGATCGGTTCTCCCGCCACCTGCAGCGCCGTAAACACAGCCTGGATGTTTTCACTTCCCAGTCCCTCACGGCCGTCTACCGTCCAGTAATCGCCGTTCTCATTCGCCATATAAAAATCGCTGTAGTTCCAGGTCTTCTTTTCCTCTCCAAAGTCCTTCCACTGGGTAGCCGTCTCGGGGGCGGCCATCTCCCTCAAGTAACCGCCCCAGTCCGTGAGGACATTCCAGTTGCGCTGGGCAAACATGGTAAAGGTCTTGTTCACCTGTTCATAAGTCTCCAGCATGGCCTGCGTGCCCTCGTAGTAGATCTGCTGCCGGATGTAGAGCGCATAAAAGAAGATGCTCACGGTCATGAGGAGAACGAGAGCCATGGAAAGGTAAACTTTTTCTTTGTTTTTACGCATTTTTACGCTTTCCTCCGTCTTTTTCACCGAAACGTTACCCCCCCCCCGGCCAAAAAATACAGGAAAGAAAAAGGCTCTGCTCATCATTCCCAATATACCAGATTTCCAGAATCCGTCAATGCACGATTCTTTCAAAATCTGGACAAAAAATTCTATGTCTTTGCCAAATCTTTGCCATTTTTCGGCGTTTGCGTTTCCCTGACGTGTATGTTACAATAAAACCACTTTATACTGTAATGTACAACAGAGAGGGCGGAAGAAGATGCAGCAGGTTTTGGTTTTGGGCGGCGGAGCCTCCGGGCTTGCCGCCGCACTGGCGGCAGCGCGGGCCGGGGCGCGGGTGACGGTGCTGGAGCGGAATGCAAAACCCGGCAAAAAGCTGTTGGCTACCGGCAATGGCCGCTGCAATCTGGACAACACCGGCATCGCGCCCGAGCGGTATTTCACCTCGGACCCGGCCGGGCTCAAGCCTCTGCTGGCTGCCGTCAACGCGGCCGACCCGCTGGGCTGGTTTGAGTCGCTCGGCCTCTACACCCGCACCGACGAGGCCGGGCGGGTGTACCCCTACTCCAACCAGGCGGCAGACGTGCTTGCCCTGCTGGAGCACCATCTGGAAAAATACAACGTCCGCATCCGCTGCGGGTGCACTGTCCGCACCCTGAGCCAGAGCCGGGGCGGGTACGCCGTCCAGTTTGTCAATGCCGACGGCCAGCCCGAGAGCCTGCGGACGGACGCCGTCATCTGTGCCATGGGCGCGGCCGCCGGGCCCCAGTTTGGCACCGACGGCTTTGGCACCACCTTTGCCGCCCAGTGCGGCGGAAAGTTGGCCCCCCTTTACCCCTGCCTGACCGCTCTGCAAATTGCAAAGCCACAGAAAGCACTGGCGGGCATCCGGGCCAAAGCCACGGCCTCCCTGCTGGATGGCAAAACTCTGTTGGCCGCAGAGACCGGCGAGGTCCAGTTTACGGACTACGGCCTCTCCGGCATCTGCATCATGCAGCTGTCCGGCCTGCTGGCCCCGGGCCGTGGGCCGAAACAGCCCGCCGTGGAGCTGGACCTCTTCCCCGCGCTGGACGAAGCGGCCCTTGCCGCCCTGTTTGCGGCCCGCCCGCCCCGCCTTGCCGGGGACAGCCCGGCGGAATTCTGGCTGGGCCTTGTCCACCCCAAGCTGGGCCGGGCCCTCTGGGCGGCGGCACGGCTGCCGGAAACGTCCCTCCACGCCCTGCCCCCGCAGGCATGGCAGACGCTGGCCCGCACGGCCAAACACTGGCGGTTTGAGGGGCTGACCCCCTGCGGCTGGAAGCAGGCCCAGACCACCGGCGGCGGCCTCTGCCTCAACGAAATGGACGAGCGGTTCCAGTTCCAGGGCTGCCCGGGCCTTTACTTTGTGGGCGAGACGCTGGACTGCGCCGGCAGCTGCGGTGGGTTCAACCTCCACTGGGCTTTTGGCAGCGGCCTGGTGGCCGGGCGCAGTGCGGCAAAGCCTGCCCGGCCCCCAAAGCCCTCAAGCCCCAAAAAGAAACGCTGATACCAAAAAAGGGCGTCCGCTCATGGCAGACGCCCTTTGTTTTGCTGTTTTTTATTCGTTGACTGCATGGCCGCCCAGAATCTCCAGCTCTGCCAGTGCTTCCGCTTCCCGTGCCTGCTTGGCTTCCTCGGCAGCTTCCGCCTCCTCGGCTTTCTGGTACTCGGCAAAAGCCGACCACATGGGCGGGATGTCCTTGCCGTTCACCTTGCGGTCGAGATAGTTTTTCGTGATCTGCACCACCGTGCCGGAGAGTGCCAGCACCGCGAGGAGGTTGGGGATCATCATCAGGCCGTTGAACGTGTCGGAGAGATCCCACGCAAGGCCCAGCTTCATGGTGGCACCCACCACCACCATGCCCACGAAGATCACTTTGTAGACGCGGGTGCCTTTCTGGCCGAAGAGATATTCCACAGCCTTGGTGCCGTAGTGGCTCCAGCCCAGCACCGTGGAATAGGCGAAGAAGAGGAGCGAAATGGCAATGAACTTGGGGCCAAAGCTGCCAAAGGCCGCTGTGAACGCCTGACCCACCAGCGCATTGTCCTGCACGCCTGCCAGCACGCTGCCGCTCTCAATGTCCACCACGCCGGTGGTCAGGATGACCAGTGCCGTGATAGTGCAGACCACAATGGTGTCTGCAAAGATCTCAAACACGCCCCACATGCCCTGCTGGACGGGTTCTTTCACATTGGCGGAGGAGTTGACCATGACGGCCGAGCCAAGGCCGGCCTCGTTGGAGAACGCGCCCCGCTTGAAGCCCCAGGTCAGGCTCTGGCTGATGCCATAGCCCAGCGTGCCGCCGCCTGCGGCCTGCAGGTTGAACGCGCCCCGGAAGATGGCCCGGAATGCCGCCGGGATGTTGCCCGCGTGGAGCACCACGATGACGACAGCGCCCACGATGTAGAACAGTGCCATGAGGGGCACCAGTTTTTCGGTGACAGCGGCCACCCGCTTGAGGCCGCCCAGCACGATGAGGGCCGTGACCACCATCAGCGCCACACCCGTGACGAGGTAGGGCGTGTGGAACGCGGCGTTCATGTTGCCCGCGATGGAGTTGATCTGGCTCATGTTGCCGATGCCGAACGATGCCAGAATGCAGAAACAGGCAAACAGCACCGCCAGCACCTTGCCCAGCGTTTTGCAGCCTTTCTTTGCGCCCAGGCCGTCGGTCAGGTAGTACATGGCACCGCCGGACCACTCGCCTTTTTCATTTTTGCGGCGGTAGTACACGCCCAGCACGTTTTCCGAAAAGCTGGTCATCATGCCCAGAATGGCCATGACCCACATCCAGAAGATGGCACCCGGCCCGCCCGAGACGATGGCCGTGGCCACACCCACGATGTTGCCGGTGCCAATGGTGCCCGCCAGCGCCGTGCACATGCTCTGGAACTGGCTGATGGCCATGTCCTCTTTGCTGGTGTGGGCGGTGACCTCCTTGTTGGTGAACACCGCACCAATGGTGTGCCGCATCCAATGGCCCACCCGGCGGAACTGGAAGCCGCCGGTGCGCAATGTCATCCACAGGCCGGTGCAGAACAGCAGCGCCAGCCCGATGGGCCCCCAGACGATGCCGTTGACCATCCCGTTGATCTTCGTGATCCACTCTACCATACGTTTCCCTCTCTACACACAAAAACCCTCTGGAACCCGCGCTGCACTCTCTCCCCCAGTGCCCCGCGCGTCCTGTTCTTCTCACAAGAACAATTGTTTGCAATAAGAAAACTTTATCATATTTTTCCGGCGCGCGCAAGGTTTTTCTCCCATTTTATGCTGCATTTTCATCCATCATGCCCGGGGATGAATTTTATTATGGTATGACTTTGTTCGATTTTTCAGAGTTTGCATCCTGTATAACCGCCAGACAAACAGCCCATCCTCCTGCTGAAAGGGGGATGGGCTGTTTTGCATTCTCATCACGATAAAACCCGCGGCTGGCAGCCGTTCTGGGCCGCACTGGGGGCAGCGCTTCTGGTACTGCTGCCGCTGGTGGGCGGCACCATCCTGCTCACCCGGCAGTCCCTCCGCACCAAGCTGGCCGCCAAACCCCAGAGCGGGGTGGCTGTCCGGATGCCAAAGACCGAAAACCAGCTCACCCTGCTGGTCTGCACCGCAGGCGAGCAGCCGGGCTTCGTGCTGCTCTACCTCAACGCCAGCCAGAACTGCATCCGGTTGGCGGCGCTGCCTGCGGAGACTGCCATCCCCTTTGGGCAGGGGGAGGCCACGCTGGCCCAGTGCTATGCCGCGGCCGGCCCAGCCCGCTGCCGGGAAGCCTTATTGGAGCCTCTGGCTCTGCCCGAGACCACCCGCTATCTCGCCCTCTCCCCCAGCGTCTTGGCCGCCATCGCGGACCGGTACGGGATGCTGCGGGTGGGCTTTTCCGGCGCGCTCACCGCCGACGAGCTGGCCCAGTGCGGCCTTTCCGGCGGGGTGCAGGCTCTCTCGGCCCGGGAGGCGCAGAGCCTCTTTTCCGGGTGGGACAAAGACGGCACCCTCCCGCCCAGCCACCGGGCTGCCGCCCGGGCGGCGGTGTGGGACGCGTTTTTCCGGCAAGATCTCGAACTGCTCCCCACGACCCTCCCTGCGGCCCTCCGGGCCCACAGCTCGGAGCTGCTGACCGACCTGACGGCGCAGGACTTCTTGACACTGGAAAGCACATTGGAGTTTCTGGCCAACGGCAATGCCGCCGTTTCCGCCGACGCGCTGCCCGGCGCGTGGAACCCCACCCGCCGCTTTTACGGGTTGACGGATGCCTCCCGGGCCTCCGTGCAGACCCTCTTCAACGTCTGGCCCACCGAAGCGCAGGCGGCATCGTCCAGCGAGCCGTAACCCAGCACCAGCGTTCCGGTCTGGTGCCGGGCTCCGGTCAGGTCGTAATCGCTCAACAGGTTCAGCCGCACCCCCTCGGCCTCGGCAGCCCGGCGGAGGGCTTCATCCGGCGGGGCATTTTTCAGGGAGGCCAGCAGGTGCAGGCCGGTATGGAGCCCCGCCAGCCGCAGCTGCCTGGGGGCAAAGGCAGCGTTCAGGGCTGCCGTCAGGGCATCCCGCCGGGCCTTGTAAGCCACCCGCTCCCGGGCCAGATGCCGGGTAAAATACCCCTCGGTGATGAACCGGGCCAGCGTCTGCTGCTCAAACCGGCCCACCGTGCTGGCATAGAGGCGGTAGGTCTTCCACCAGGCGGGCATCAGGTGCTCCGGCAGCACCATATAGGCGATCCGGATGCTGGGGGCCAGGCTCCGGGAGCAGGTGGAAAGGTAGACCACCGGGCCGTCGGCCCCCGCCATCCCCTGCAGGCTGGGCAGGGGGCGGGTGTCAAAACGGAACTCGGAATCGTAGTCATCCTCAATAATATACCGCTCCCCGGGGCGCTTGGCCGCCCAGTGGAGCAGCTCGGCCCGGCGGCCCGCCGGCATGGTGACGCCTGTAGGGAACTGGTGGCTGGGGGTAACGTAGCAGACCGACGCCCCGGACCGGGAAAGTTCTTCGATGGAAAGGCCGTCTTCGTCCACGGGCAGACAGCAGCACTCCACGCCATTGTTCTCCAGCACCTGTTTGGCGCGGGGGTACCCGGGGGTCTCCACGGCGGCTTTGCCGGGCAGCAGCGGGGCCAGCAGGCCCAGCAGGTATTCCAGGCCGGCTCCCACCACGATCTGCTGGGGCGAGCACTGCACGCCCCGGTATTCTTCCAGATAATCCGCCAGCGCCTGCCGCAGCTCCCAGTCGCCCTGAGCATCGCCGTGGGTCAGCAGCTCCGGCGAGGAGTAGAGCAGCTCCTTTTGGAGCCGCGCCCAGGTACGGAACGGGAAGAGCGCCGGGTCCACGCCCCGGGTGGAAAGATCATACCGGACCGGCGGAGAGGGCGGTGCGGCCTCCCCGGCGGGCGCTTCCGGCTCCACGGGCTTTGCCGGAGTGCCCGGAGCACGTTCCGGCCGGGGAGGCAGAGCCAGATATTCCTGTACATAAAAGCCGCTGCGCTCCTTTGGCTCCAGATAGCCCTCCGCCGCTAAGATCTGATACGCGGCATCCACCGTGTTGACAGAGACAGAAAGCTCTGCCGCCAGCCGCCGTTTGCCGGGCATCCGGGTGCCTGCCGGGATAGCCCCGGCGCGCATCTCGGCGGCAAGGCTCTGATACAGCTGCTCATACAGCGGCACAGCGGAAGCCGCGTCCAGTGCTGTGGTCAAATGGAACACAAAACCCCTCCTCTTTTTGGGCAAAGGCCCGAACTGACCCCATAAAAAATCTTTATTCTGGGTATTTCCATGGTGTCAGTTCCGCGTATAATAGGAGCATACCCGTTTGGAGCAGAAATGTCAACTATTCCGGTGGGTAAGCGGTTGCGAAGCAATCAAAGCCCCAGTGGGGCTTTGAAGCGAAACGAACGGTCTTGCAAGGCAAGATGGAGGGGCCCCGCCCCGACAAGTTCGTAAGACCTTAAAATTGGAGGGAATCATCTGATGTCTACCACTGTAATGTGGCTGCTGCTGGCAGTCGTTGTGATCCTGATCGTCTTTGCCAGTGTGCTGTACAAGCGCACCTTTACCGTCCACGAGCTGGCCCTGACCGGCGTGATGGCCGCTCTGAGCCTTGTGGCTTACCTGTTCTTCCGCATCCCGTTCTACGGCGGCTCCTCGTTCCATCTGGGCAACACCTTTACGGCCCTGACGGCTCTGCTGCTGGATGGCGTCTCCGGCGGTCTGGCCGGTGCCATTGGTCTGGCTCTGGCCGATATCCTGGCCGGTGACCCGGGCTACGCCATCACCACCTTTGTGCTGAAATTCATCATCGGCATCACCTGCGGTGCCGTGGCCCACAAGGTCTTCAAGCTCCGCGACCGGAACGCCCATGAGAAAGGCTATCTGGTCAAGGTCATCGTGGCCGCCGGTTCCGGCCTGTTCCTCAATGTCCTGACGGACCCGTTCCTCGGCTACTTCCGCAACGTGTTCATCTTCGGCCAGGAATACACCGTGGCACAGGCCCTGTCCAAGATCGCCGGCGGCGTCACGCTCGTCAACAGTGTGGCCTCCACTGTCTGCGTCGTCATCCTGTACCTGGCTCTGCGTCCCGCTCTGGAGCGTGCAAAGCTCCTGACCAAGGGCGAAAACAAGTAAATTCTTCTTTCACGGCTTCCCCCTGCCGTGCTCACACAACGGAAAAGCGCCCAGTCATTGGCTGGGCGCTTTTCCGTTATTTTGTCACCGTTTTTCAAACACCAGGAACCGGAATGCAATCTCCGTGGTCAGCTCCGGCAGAGCGGCCAGACGGGCAGCGCCGTCCCGGGGCGTTTTCCAGTAGTAAGGCGTCATGGCAAACAGGGCCTCCAGCTGGGAGGCAGGCACGGTGATGGTGCCGCGCGCTTCCCGCTCCCCGATGGGGCGGAAGCCCTCGTAGGCCACCTCCTGCACCGGGTTTTTATAGGGCTCCGCGTACAAAACGGCTTTCATCTGGTAGAGATGTTCCGCCCCGGGCACGACGTAGATCATCCGTCCGCCGGGACGGAGCACCCGCAGGAACTCTTCCCGCGCAAAAGGCGAGAAACAGTTGAGCAGTAGGTCGGCCCAGCCGGTTTTGACCGGCTGGTGGAAGCTGGACGCCACCGCATACCGGGCCGTGGGCAGAGCCTTGGCGGCCAGCCGCACGGCGGGCTTGGCAATATCAAACCCGGCCAGCTCCAGCGGACGGGCGGCAGCGGCAAACTGCCGCGCGATGCAGCGGTCATACCAGCCCTCGCCGCAGCCTGCATCCAGCAGGCGGAGGGGAGCTTCCTGTGCGGCGGGGATGCCGTATTCCAGGCACAGCTCCCCCAGCGCCTGCCCGAAGATGCCGTAATACCCGGCACTCAGGAACGCGCGGCGGGCGGCCACCATCTCCTTGCTGTCGCCGGGGGCTTTCGTCCGGGTATTCTGGACGGGCAGTAAGTGCCAATAGCCCTCTTTGGCGCGGTCAAAGCAGTGGCCGGAGGGGCATTTCAGGGTCACATCCCCGGCAAGCGGTGCCCCGCACAGCGGGCAGCGCCAGGGTGCAAACGCAGCGGTGCCCATTACACTTCCTCGCTGTGGTCCTCAATGGGGGCCGTTGCGCCGCCGTGGGCGCTCATATACTCTTCAAAGTTGGTAAACTTCTGCTGCGGCGGGCGGCGGCTGATGAGGACAAGGCCCGGGTCTTCGTCCTTGGCGGCGGCTACACGGCCCCGGCGGCTGGGCTCGGCCTTGGGGGCACGGGCCGGGCGGCCTGCCCCCTGCCCCGCGCTGAACGCGCTGCCACGGCGGTTTGCCTGCGGCTGGCTGCCGGGCTGTGCATTCCGGGGCTCGTTCTGGCTGCCGCTCTGGTTCTGGGCCGGGCGGGCACCGCGGTCATTCCGGTCATTCCGCTCATTGCGGCTGCCGCGGGCATTGCGGTCACGGCGGCTGTTGTTCTCGCTCTTGGGGCCGTTATTGCTCTGCACCGGGGCGGCGGGCTTGGCGGCCGGGGCGGCATTCTGGTTCTGATTCAGATTCTTCTTGGCCGGGCGGAGCGGAGTCGTCTCCGGGGCGCTGACAAAGTGGGGGTCAAACTTGGGCTGTGCGTTGCTGCCGCGGCTCGGGGCCTGCGCGGCGCCGCCCTCACGGCGGCGGTTATTATTGGAACGGCGGTTTTCATTGCGTCCGCCGGGAGTGCGCTTCTGGTTTTCGTCCATGAGATGTTCCTCTTTTGCTTCGATTTTGGGGGTCGCGTTTGCCTTTTGGGCTTTGGGTTCGGCCTTGACGGCCTTTGCCGCTTTCGCGGTTTTTTCTGCTTTGGGTGCTTTTTCCGCCTTGGCGGCTTTTACAGGCTTTTCAACCGGGGCCGGGGCCTCGGCTACGGCCTCCGTCTTGGGTTTTCTGCCCCGCACCGGGGGCGCTGCTTTTACCGGGGCAGGCACGCCGTCCCAGGGGTGGCCGGAGATGACCGGGATCTGACGGCGGTTCAGCTTTTCGATGCCGGCCAGATACTCTTTTTCCTCGGGTGCGCAGAAGCTCACCGCCGTGCCGTCGGCACCGGCGCGGGCCGTGCGCCCGATGCGGTGGACATAGGTCTCGGGCACCTCGGGCAGGTCGTAGTTGAAGACATGGGACAGCTCGCTGATGTCAATGCCGCGGGCCGCGATATCGGTGGCCACCAGCACTTTTGTTTTGCCGGCCTTGAAGCCCTCCAGCGCCGCCACGCGGGCGGACTGGCTCTTGTTGCCGTGGATGGCGGCGGCAGGGATGCCCTGCTTGTTGAGGTCTTTGGCGATCTTATCCGCGCCGTGCTTGGTGCGGCTGAACACCAGTGCGTTGACCACCGGCGGGTTCAGGTTCTTGATGAGCCAGGGCAGCAGGAACTTCTTGTTGCCTTTCTCCACAAAATACAGGCTCTGGTCGATGCGGTCCACGGTGCTGGAGACCGGGTCCACCTTGACGAACGCCGGATCTTGCAGGATGCCGGCGGCCAGCTGCTCGATCTCTTTGGGCATGGTGGCGCTGAACATGAGGTTCTGGCGCTGCTTGGGCAGCTTGGCGATCACTTTCTTCACGTCGTGGACAAAGCCCATGTCCAGCATCCGGTCGGCTTCGTCCAGCACAAAAATTTCAATGTTCGAGAGGTCCACCAGCCCCTGCCCCACCAGGTCGTTCAACCGGCCCGGGCAGGCGATGAGGATCTCAACGCCCTTTTTGATGGCCTCCACCTGCGGAGCCTGGCCCACACCGCCAAAGATGACGGTGGTGCGCAGCTTCTGGTACTTGCCGTAGGCGGCAAAGCTCTCCCCGATCTGGAGCGCCAGCTCCCGGGTGGGGGTGAGGATCAGCGCCCGGATGGCACCCGGCTTGCGGGGCTTGGCGGCATGGAGGTGGTCCAGCATGGGCAGCGCGAAAGCAGCGGTCTTGCCGGTGCCCGTCTGGGCGCAGCCCATTAAATCCCGTCCTTCCAGCACCGGCGGAATGGCTTTGGCCTGGATGGGCGAGGGCGTTTCGTAGCCCGCCTCCGCAATGGCACGCAGCAGGGGGGCGGACAGATTCAGTTCGTTAAAAGTCATGGTTCTCCTATTGGGTTATTCGATAATTTTCCGGCACTCGATGTAATAGCGTTTTTCCTCCGCATGGCCCATACTGAACGTCTTGCGGGGCAGCACGCCGCCCATCACGATGCCTTTGAACAGGTCGCTCTTTTCAAAGGGCGGCAGCAGGAAGCCCACCCCGCCCTGTTTGGTCAGGGCACGGACCGCAGGCTCATCGTGGACATAATCCACCCGGGCCTCCTTATGGCGGGCCATAAAGTACTCAATAAATTCATCAATGGTGCCCACGGTCAGGGGGGCCACCGGGTCTTCAAAGCTCAGCACATTGGCGATGTGGGGGCCTGCCAGGGTAAAGGACTGCTTTTTGGAGCTGCCAAAGCAGATGCCCGCCATATTGCCGTCGCTCCAGGAAATGAGGGCCAGCAGCACGGCCCCGCAGTCCACGTTGAAGAGCACCCGGTGGATGGGCTCGATCTCAATGGCAGGCGAATGGACATTGCACACCTCGGCCAGGCACCAGCGGGCGGGGTGAGTCTCCCGCTGCTCGGGCGTCAGGGTGGGTTTCAGCTCTTCCCAGTAAGCCTTGGCGGAGGCCAGCGAGTGGTTGCCGTCGCCCACAGCCAGCGTCAGGGGTTTGGCCCCCCTGGCCTCCGGGTACTTGGCGTCAAAGGCCTCCTGGCTGCCCAGGCCCTGCAGGGCCGCGTCGATCCGGGCCAGCAGGGCGGGGTCTTCCACAGCCCAGCCCGCAATGTGGCCGCCGCCCAGCATCAGCTCGCCCTCGTACACCTTGCGCAGCTCGTTCTTGCGGGCACCGATGGGCTCAATGAGGGTGCAGGCCGGGTCATCGGCCAGCATCATCACATGGGGCGTTTCGAGGCAGGCACCCCGGCGCACCGCCATGCGGGGCGGGATGCGCTCCTCCACCGTCCGCTCACTGGGGCGGATGGCCTGGCGGGCCCCCTGGGCATAGCTGTAGGCTTCCAGGTCGATCTTGCCCACGAGGCCCTGCCGCACCCGGCCGCTCCGCTCGGTGCGCTCCACATAAATGAAGCCGTCTACCGCGCGGGTCAGCACGTTGTGGGCATAGTCCTCCATGGTCTCGTGGATCTTGGCCACCCGGGCGGGCACATCGCTTTCTTCCAGATAGACCTCCGGCAGGATCAGGTTCAAGGCGCTGGGGCTGCCTGCTGCCGCCTCCGCGGCCCGCTCCCAGTAAGAACGGTCGCTGGTAAACTGATCACAGGCCACACAGCCCCACTGCTCCAGCGGGATCTGCTCCGCAGGCAGCAGAATGTGTGCCGGGGAAAAGCACGATGTCTGATTCATAGTGGATTCCTCGCTTTCATCTTTCCAAAAATGCAGCCAACGCAATACTTACGATCACTCGAACCGGCCCGCCGCGTCGTCCCGGATGACGGTGTGCTCCACACCGGCGTCCTCCAGCATCCGGGTCAGGGTGGTGCGGCCAGCTTCATCCAGCGTGGAAGAGCCGGGCACCTCCACCAGCAGGTTTTTCATGCCCAGCTGGGCAGCCGGCACGCCCAGCGCGCTGGTGGCATCCGTCACCTGGCTCAGGCTGTAGCCGTACCAGAGGGTGACTTCGGTGCCAAAACGGCTCTGCCAGGCGGCAATGTCCGCCGCCAGCTGCCCGGCACGGTCCACCCCGTTGGTGCTGCCGTAATCCTGCTTGGAGCTGGTGGAAGACGGGAACTGCACGTTCTTCAGCAGCACCTGATCAAAGCCCATGCCGTGCACTTCCTCGATCAGGTCGCCGATATACTGCACCGCCTCCGCCGCATAGGGGTTGAGCCACGGGTTTCCGCCCGCCGAGGCCTTGTTGTCCAGCCAGAGGTATTCCTGGCCTTTATAGCGGATGGCCATGGCGTGGTCCGCGCGGGCACCGGCCGGGTCACGGAACGCGGCCAGCTGCGCCACCGGCGTGATGCCGTTTGCCTTGAAGACGCGGGCAATGGCTGCCGCATCCACCGGGTTTGCCGCCACACTGCCCGCGGCTGCAGGCACCTGGGAGGCATAATACAGGCTGCCCGCCGTATCCTTGAGCGGGACCACCGCATACACGGCACCCTGTGCCGCCAGCTGCTGGGCAGCGGCGGTGATGGCAGCTTCATCGGTCAGGGTGGTCACATCCACTTCCGCCCAGCTGCCCGCCACAATGGCGGTGCCGGGGGTGGGTTCCGGTTCCGGCGCAGGCTCCGGCTCCGCCACGGAAGAAGCCGCCGCTTCCGACGCGGCCGTGCTGCTGGCTGCCTCCGAGACGGCCGGAGAGGAAGCGCTCAGGTCGCGGTTGCGCACCACCGTGTACCAGGTGTGGGTGGCCCAGTCCAGCACATGGGGCGCGGCCAGCCAGCCGATGCCCAGCACCGCCAGCACCAGCACCGCAATGCCAATGCCCTTTTTCAGCTTCATTTCCCGGCTGTAAAAACTGCGCCGGTAGCGCTTGACTTTGGGGCGTTTTTTATAGTGTGCCATAGTTCGTTACTCCCCTCCTTGCAGAGATCAGAGGATCACAGAATGTCCGGTAAACCCATAGATGGCCAGCGCCAGCACGCCGATGTAAACGAGCGTGACGGGCAGGCCGCGGAACGCCGACGGGATGGCCCGGCTGCGCAGGCGGTGCCGCGCCTCCGTGACCAGCAGGACAGCCAGCAGGTAGCCCAGGCCGCTGCCCAGGCCAAACCCCAGGGACTGGCCCAGCGTAAAGCTCTGGGTGCGCTCCACCAGCACCGTGCCCAGCACGCAGCTGTTGATGGCTGCCACCGGCAGGATGCGGAGGAGCTGGCCGCTGCGGGGGCCTTTGACTGCCCGGAGCACCAGATGTTCAAAAATGCAGACCACCGCCACGCAGACCACATAGACCACCGGGCGGAGCTGGGCGCGGTTTGCCAGCGGGGCAATGAACCGGCCGGCGTAGAACGCCAGCGGGGCCACCAGCAGCTGGGTGACACAGAGCAGCAGCGCAAACCACCAGCTGTTGGTGCGGTCGTCGCCCACCAGCTGCACCAGTTGGGACACGCCCAGGCCGCGGGTGAACACGGCGCTCTGCGCAAAGACAGCCAGCACCGCATAGCTGCAGAAGATGCCAACGGCACGCAGGACTTCACTCATGCTCGCGGTTCGCCTCCTTCTGGTGATGCACGGCCACGGTATTGCGGGCCTCTGTCTTCAGGTAATTTTTCCGGTGCTGGGCCAGGGCGCGCCAGATGGCGCACAGGATGCCCAGCACGATGAAGCCGCCTGCCGGCATTCCGGCCATGGGCAGCACCGGGCGGCTGAGCAGCGGCAGGCCGAACACCGTGCCCAGTGCCATCCACTCCCGCACACAGCCCAGCAGGAGCAGCAGCAGCACATAGCCCAGCGTGATGCGCAAGGCCTTGGAGACTGCTTTCTGCATGGTCTCCTGCACACGGCCAAAACGGTAGATGAGCAGGGGCTCCACCACCAGCATGGGCAGGTAGATGCCCAAAGCCAGCAGGTCCACCCCGAACAGCGCGTTCAGGATGGGATACACGGCCAGATACACCACTGCCGCGCTGCCGCTGTAGATGAGGCCGCGGGGCAGCAGTTTTTTCTCCAGTTCTTCTTTGGCGGGCTGCTCGTCCCGCAGGGGGAACGCCCGGCTCAGCAGGCAGGCCAGCATCCGGGAGGGCGTCAGCAGCAAAGCCACGGAAGCCGCCAGCATCAGGGCGTTTTTGCCCGTGGTGGCAAGCACCACCAGCGGGGCCAGGCCCATGCCCTGCATGACCACCGGGTTATTGAGGAACACACGGTCATGGTGTGCGTATTTTTCCGGGTCCCGGACGATCATTTCAGCAACAGAACGTCTCATTCGGCCCCCTCCTTTCTGGTGGCATCTCCCGCGTTTTTCCGGGAGTGCAGCAGTGCATAGAGATGGGTCTCGGTGCGGTCCATCCAGCCGGAAATGCTGTTGACCACCAGCAGCGCAAAGCAGACACCGGTCTCATAGACGCCGAAATAGCGGAAGCTCACGGTCACAACGCCCATCAGCACGCCGTACAGGATGCGGCCCCGCCGGTGGTGGGCGCAGGTGTACGGCTCGTTGAGGAGGAACACGGCGCTGAACAACATGGCGCCCGTGAGCAGCTCGTCCCGCACACAGCGCAGGCGGAACGCCAGATTCATCAGCAGCGGGCCGTTGTCCAGGCCCACCTGCCGGGGGAACAGGAACACGATGACCGCGCTGGTGATGAGGAAACTCAGCGTCGCGCTGAGACGGATGTCTTTCTGCACCCAGAGGAACAGTCCGCAGGCCACCAGCACCAGGGCGGCACCCGTGCCCATGGGGGCCGCGTACTCGCCCAGCCCCAGGGAAAGGGTGCTGATGTTGAGGGTGCCGCCGCTGCGCAGGGTGTCCGAGATGGTGCTGGACACGGCCACGCCGGAGGCATCCCAGAGCGGGATGCTCGCGTAAGGCTGCGGATACCGGAACACCTGCTCCGGCCAGGAGACCGCGGCCACCACATAACCCACAGCGGCCGGGTGGAACGGATAGCTGCCGTAGCCGCCGAACACCTCTTTGCCGATGAGGACGCCCGCCAGCACCGCCGCCACCAGAACATACCAGTCCACCGTGGCGGGCATCAGCAGGGCGATGATGAGGGCAAAACTCTCATTGGAATAATCTTTGGGCTGGTACACCCGGCGCCGCAGCAGGGAGATGAGGCGGTCGCACAGGTTGCCCACCAGCAATGCCACACCGCAGAGCAGCAGCGGGCGCGGGCCGTAGAAATAGCAGGACATCCAGAGCAGCGGCACCGCCATCCAGCAGATGTGCTTGTAATAGTGGCCCGTTTGGGTCAGCTCCTGCTCCTGCCATTGGATCAATGCTTCTTCCATGGGCAGCTCCTTACAGCGCGGCCAGCTGACGCACCGCGTCCGCCGGGTCGGCTGCGCCAAACACGGCGCTGCCTGCCACCAGGATGTCCGCCCCGGCCTCCGCGCAGAGAGGAGCCGTTTTGGCGTCCACGCCGCCGTCCACTTCCAGCAGGTAGTGGGCAGCCCGCTTCTCCCGCTCGGCCCGGAGCCAGCGGAGTTTGTCCAGCGCCGAGGGCATGAACTTCTGCCCGCCGAAGCCGGGCTCCACGCTCATCACCAGCACCAGATCCAGCTGGTCCAGATAAGGCTCCAGCGCCTCCGGGGCGGTGCCGGGCTTGATGGTCAGGCCCACCTTGCAGCCCAGCGCTTTCACCGCGTCGATGGTCTGCTGGATGTCATCCTCGCACTCGAGGTGGAAATTGTACAGCGTGGCACCCGCCTTGATGAACGGCTCTGCATACTGCAGCGGGTGGCTGATCATCAGGTGGACATCATAGAACGCGTCCGGCATGGCCTTGTGGAGGCTCTTGAGCACGGGCACGCCAAAGCTGATGTTGGGCACAAAGTGGCCGTCCATCACGTCATAGTGCAGCATCTGCGCGCCGGCATCCAGCACCATGCGGCAGTCCGCACCCAGGCAGGAAAAATTGGCTGAAAGAATCGAAGGACTTACGATCGTCATTTTAATTTACTCTCCGTTATTTTTAGAGAATTTTATTCTGCGAGTCATGTCAAAACCGTCGTTTTTGCGGTGGGAAACAGCCCTGACATGGTTACTCTTTAGTTTACATGAAAACGGGCAAAAAATCAAACCCGCGGCCGTGTTTTTCACGGAAAGAACGCAATCCGCCGCAGCAAATGTAAAAGCAGCCAGACCATCCCGAGCGCCCGGGGTAGTCTGACTGCCGTGATTCAGTTGACAGGTTTCATGCTGGCGGGGTCTTCCACCGCGCCGGGGCGTCCGCTCTCGTCGGGCAGGCGCTTCATCTCGCCGGGGTTGGGCGGCTGGGTGGGCAGAGTGAAGACGAACTTGCACCACTCGCCCTGCTGGCTCTCCACCCGGATCTGACCGCCGGAGAGGTTCACCAGCACCTTGCAGATGTTCAGGCCCAGGCCGGCACCCCGGGCATGGAGCCCGCGGGAGCGGTCTTCTTTATAGAACCGCTGGAACACATAGGGCAGTGCCTCCGGGCTGATGCCCTGGCCGGAGTTCCAGATCGAGATTTCCACTTCAGGGCCCAGCTTTTCCACCGAGAAGCGGATGGTGCCGCCTGCCGGGGTAAATTTGATGGCGTTGTCCAGCAGGTTGTAGGCCACCTGATGGATGAGGTCCGGGTCGGCGTAGACGAGGACTTTTTCGTCCATGGTCAGGCCGTCAATGTCGATCATCCCGTCGTTGATCCGCTGCTCCGCCGAGAGGGCCACGCCGGTCAGGGTCTCCCAGATGTTGAACATCCGGGCGTTGACCTGATACTCGCCGCTTTCCAGCTTGGAGAGGTCCAGCATGTTCTGGATCAGCCGGGCCAGCCGCCCGGTCTCCTCACTGACCAGCTGCAAATAGTGGTTCTGCATCTCCGGCGGGATGGTCCCGTCCAGAATGCCGTCGATGAAGCCCTTGATGGTGGTCATGGGGGTGCGCAGCTCGTGGGCGATGTTGCCCATGAACTGGCCCCGGGAGTTGTCGTTCATCTGGATGTTTTCGGCCATGGTGTTAAAGGTGCGGGCCAGATCGGCCACTTCGCCCTCGCCCTCGACGCCCTCCACACGGACCGAGAGGTCGCCGCCGCCAAACCGCTGGGCGGCATCCGTCACTTTCTGGAGCGGATCGGTAAGCTTGTGCATCAGCACTTTGGTCAGCACGCTGGCGCAGAGCAGCATCACGCAGGACGACAGCAGGAAGTTGGACCAGAACTGCTGCTTGAACTCCGTCAGCTGCTCACCGGAGGAGCAGAGGAAGACATAACCGCTGTGTCCGCCCCGCTCCGAGCGCAGCTCACTGGCCGAGACATAGCTCTTCTCCGTGAGCACGCCGTCCATGGTACTGAAGAGGTGGTAGTTTTCCGGTGCCTCGTCGGTCTTCTGCAGCACCGCTTCCGGCACAGCGCAGCCGCTGAGCTTGTCCGGGTTGGAGGCGATGAGCACGTTGCCCTCGTTGTCCGTAAAGAACAGGTAGGCCTCCGCGCTCTCGCCAATGATCTCCAGCTTGGTGCTCAGGGTGTCCAGCTCCTCGCCCTCGGGCAGAGCCGCCTCCTGCACCAGATACTGCGCTGTCCGCCGGGTGACATTGACCACCTCATCCAGCGTGGCGTAGCGGTCCTTGGCAAAATAATTTCTGAACAGCAGCCACTCTGAACCGCCCATCAACACGATGCCCAGCACCATCAGGGTGGACACCGTGGAGAAGAACGCCACGGAAATACTCTTGCGCATTACTGACGCACCTCGAATTTATAACCCACGCCCCACACGGTCTTGAGCTCCCATTTATCAGAGGCCCCTGCCAGCTTCTCGCGCAAGCGCTTGACATGGACGTCAATGGTGCGGGAATCGCCGTAATACTCAAAGCCCCACACCTCATCCAGCAGCTGGTCGCGGGTGTAAACGCGGTTGGGGTGGGAGGCCAAACAGTTGAGCAGCTCCAGCTCCTTGGGAGGAGCCTCCACCACCTTACCCTTGACCCGCAGCTCATAGCTGTTCATATCCAGCCGCAGGTTGTCAAACTCAATGACGCCCTCGGTGCTTTCCGCCGCGGCGGAGGAATTCTGGCAGCGGCGGAGCACCGCCTTGATGCGGGCCACCACTTCCTTGGCGTCAAAGGGCTTGACCATATAATCGTCGGCACCCAGCTCCAGGCCCAGCACCTTGTCAAAGGTCTCGCCCTTGGCCGTCAGCATCATCACCGGGGTGTTGCCCATCTTGCGGATGCGGCGGCAGACCTCCAGGCCGTCCAGCCGGGGCATCATCACGTCCAGCAGCACCATGTCCGGCTTGACCTGGCTGAATTTTTCCAGGCCCTCTTCCCCATCGTTGGCGGTGGTGACCTGGTAGCCCTCCTTGGTCAGGTAGAGCCGCAGCAGCTCGCAGATATTGGTATCGTCGTCCACGACAAGGATCTTTTCGTTTGCCATGAGAGTGTTCCTCCTCTGTATTTGTTGTAAAGCAGGCCCGCCGGGAGCGGGTGGCCGCAAATTTCCAATGAGTCCCTATCTTTTATTATACGGAACAGTTATGACAAAATAAAGAAGCTTTTGTACATTTTTTGTTCCAATGGAGTGCTTTGACCCACAGCACGAAAAGGGCGGCCCGGAAACGGGCC
>OJNK01000649.1_pt1 | contig 22610 bp, 19 predicted proteins | sample 1597811 | NCBI WGS metagenome assembly OJNK01 (sample SAMN00265073, study PRJEB22529) | human gut metagenome
GCCAGCAAGACGCAAGCATAAGCGCAGCGGATGCTGGGTGCCACAACCCGAACTCGTATCCGAGGAGAAAGCTACCAGCTCACCGGCCTTCACCCCCGTTCAATTTCTTTATACAGCCACGCCAGCGCATCCGAAAGCCCGCCCAGCTCGTCAATGAGCTTTTCCTTCACGGCCCGGCGTCCGTCCAGCACGGTGCCCATGTCCATCACCAGCTCGCCGGTGTGGAGCATCAGGTCGGTGTAGCGCTTTTCGGTCATGCCGCTGTGGGCCGCCACAAAGCCGGTGATGCGCTGCTGCATCTGCTCAAAGCTGCGCATGGTCTGCGGCACCCCCAGAATGACGCCGGAATGCCGCACCGGGTGCACGGTCATGGTGGCTGTGGGCACGATGAAGCTGCGCCGGGCGCTGACGGCAAGCGGGATGCCGATGGAGTGCCCGCCGCCCAGCACCAGCGTTGCGCTGGGCTTGGATACGCTGGCGATCAGCTCTGCCAGCGCAAGGCCCGCTTCCACATCCCCGCCCACCGTGTTCAGCAGCACCAGCAGGCCCTCGATGCGGGGGTCCTCCTGCGCGGCCACCAGCTGCGGGATGACATGCTCGTACTTCGTGGTCTTCTGGCCCTGCGGTGCTTCCGAATGGCCTTCGATCTGGCCGATGACGGTCAGGCAGTGGATGACATGCCCGCCGCGGGCCAGCGTGACCGTGCCCAGATCCTCGATCTCTTCCTTTTCCAGCTGGCCTGCGTCGGTCTGCTGCGTTTCATCGTTCATATGCTTTCCTCCTGCGTTTTTTGTCAGCATTCCCCGGCCTGTGCCGGGCTATACAGACCCGCCGCAGCAAAAAAACGGTAACATTTCATAAAATTTTTTTGAGAATGATTTGACATTCTCCATCCGTGCTGTATACTTTAAATAATTGACTGTAATATCTGCAAACTGTAATATCTGCAATATGAACCCGTAAATGGATCGGGGTTTCTCTGCGCCGCATCTGTAAAGCAGGCAGCTGCGGCAAGTACTGCGATAGAGCGAAAGGAGAAAGTATTCTATGAGCACCCCTGCAAAGGCTTCGCTTCCCGTTATCAAGCGTCTTCCCAAATATTACCGCTATCTGCGCTCTCTGCAGGAAGACGGCATCAACAGCATTTCCTCCCGCGAGCTGGCTGCTCAGATGGGCACCACCGCTTCGCAGGTACGGCAGGACTTCAACTGCATCGGCGATGTGAATGGCCGGCAGGGCATCGGCTACTCGGTGGAAAACCTGCTCTCCATTCTGGAAGGCCTGCTGTTCGGCAACGGCGACCGCCTGCCCACCATCCTGATCGGCTGCGGCCGTCTGGGCAAGGCAGTGAGCCGCTTTATCACCACTGACACCAACGGCTACCGCCTGATCGCCGCCTTTGATGTGGCACAGAGCGAGGTGGGCAATGAGATCAGCGGCATCCAGATCCGCCATATCGACGAGCTGGAGTCTTTCTGTGCCGAGCATCACCCCAAGGTCGCAGTGCTCTGTGTGCCTCGCGACGGTGCGGAGCAGGTCAGCGGCCGTCTGGTGGATCTGGGCATCGAGGGCTTCTGGAATTTCTCCCACTATGACCTTTCGGTGTCGTATCCCGATGTGGTGGTGGAGAACGTCCATCTGGGCGACAGCCTGATGAGTCTGGGCTACCGCCTGCGCAATCAGGACTGAACGCACCTATTATAAGTAATAAGAGAACCCTCTCAGTCAAAGCCTGAGATGCCGCCGAACCCTCTCAGTCTCGCATACGCTCGAAGGCTCCCCCGAAAGGGGGGCTTTATGAGTGGGGACGGGAAAGTTTCTGCTTCTCCGGCGAAGGACAGCCTGCCCGGAAGATGCAGAAAAGCTCCCCCATCGGGGGAGCTGGCAAAGCCGTCAGGCTTTGGCTGAGAGGGTTCTTTCTGCAAGGAGAGTTTTTCAAATGGCAAAACTGTATTTTCGTTACGGCGCGATGAACAGCGGCAAGAGCACCGCCCTGATGCAGGTGGCCCACAACTACGAGGAGCAGGGGATGCGGGTGCTGATCCTCAAGCCGCAGGTGGATACCAAGGGCGGCGGTGAGCTGGTCAGCCGTCTGGGCGTCCGCCGCAAGGCTGATCTGCTGATCCCGCCGGAAACGGATGTGTTCGAGGCGGTGCGTCAGGCCAACAGCACCGCTGCCCTTGCCTGCGTGCTGTGCGACGAGAGCCAGTTCTTCACCCCGGAGCAGGCCGAGCAGCTGTTCATGGTCACGGTGGACCTGAACATTCCGGTGATCTGCTACGGCCTGCGGGCAGATTTCTCCCTCAAGGGCTTCCCCGGCTCCACCCGGCTGCTGGAGCTGGCCCACACCATCGAGGAAATGAAAACCATCTGCACCTGCGGCCGCAAGGCCATCTGCAACTGCCGCAAGGTGAACGGCAGATTCGTCTTTGAGGGCGAGCAGGTGGCCATCGATCTGGAAAACGATGTGCAGTACGTGAGCATGTGCCCCCAGTGCTATTTCAAGGCAAAGCGCGCGTTCTACGCCGAAAAAGCTGCTTCGCAGGCTGACTGAAACTTGTATACAAGGCCGCTGTGTCAAACGACACGGCGGCCTTTCTTTTTATCCCCGGCCTACGGGCGCAGTCCACGCAGCAGCGCAAAATATGTCGCTGTCGGTGCTTTTTCACCCCCAAAAAGGGCGAAGAAGCACCGATTTCCGTGTCTGCAGACCGGTGCCGTGGGACCGCCGCAAACAATTGATATATCAGAGTGAACATTTTTTGCGCTATTGATATATCAGTTCAAAGGCTCCCATCCGGGCTTTTTAAGCTGTTGTTCGTCCACAATGTATGCAACGATTCTACGTTCTGAAACGGAATGTTTACAAAATTATTGCAAAATTCGACGTTCCTCCTATGATGCATCCCAGTTTTCTATGCAAAATAGCGAAGTATACATGTTGCACAGTTTTTCGAGCCAAGTTTATTCATTTCAGCGAAGGCGTCAATTCTTGCGCGAAAACAAGAGCAATATTTGTACGTTTTTTGTTTAGATATCTGCAATTTGCGTCTTTCTTTTTGGCTGTTGTTTTGTTATCATAATTGTATACAACGGGGTATGTGCAGAACCCCCGTTCGAGATGATGTTTTCTGTATTTAGGAGGAGAACGAAAATGAGCAAGGCAATTTCTCGTCGTGATTTCATGAAGGTCACCGGCGCTGTGGGCGCTGCCGGCCTGCTGGCTGCCTGCGGCGGCAACTCTGCTGCATCCGGCTCTGCTGCTTCCACCGCTTCTTCCGCTCCCGCTGCTTCTGCAGACGAGAGCCTGGCACTGTCTGACGGCCCTGTTTCCATGACCATCAGCTGGTGGGGCGGCGACAGCCGTCACGAGGCTTACCAGAACGCCATCAAGGAGTTCCAGGCTGAGCACACCAACATCACCATCGAGCCCACCTTCGCCGCATGGTCCGGCTGGGAAGAGAAGATGGCAGCTGCCTTCATCGCTGGCAACGCACAGGATGTGTGCCAGGTGAACTGGAACTGGCTGTACAACTACTCTGCTGATGGCAGCAAGTTCGTGGATCTGAACACCGTTTCCAAGTTCCTGGATCTGACCCAGTGGGATGCCGCTGCTATGGACGCCTGCTACGTTGCAAACAGCCAGCAGTGCGTGCCCGTTTCCATGACCGGCCGCATCTTCTTCTGGAACATGACCACCTTCAACAAGGCTGGCATCACCGAAGTTCCCAAGTCTCTGGATGATCTGATGGCTGCCGGCAAGGCATTCAAGGAGAAGCTGGGCGACGATTACTACCCCATGCACCTGGGCGCATACGACCGTATGATCCTGATGGTCTTCTACCTCGAGTCCAAGTACGGCAAGGACTGGGCTGACCCCGTCACCTCTACCCTGAACTACACCGAGGACGAGATCGCTGAGGGCATCGACTTCATCAAGAGCCTGGTGGACGGCCACGTCATGATGAACCTGAAGACCTACTACTCCGCTAACTCCGATACCGCTACCCACCAGTCCAACGAGTGGATCACCGGTAAGATTGCAGGCATCTTCGAGTGGGATTCCGCTGCTTCCAAGTACTCCTCCGCTCTGGATGACGCCAACAAGGACGGCTTCACCGTTGGCGAAGAGATCAAGTTCGGCGACAACAACGGCGGCTTCTCCAAGGTCTCCATGGGTCTGGCCATCACCAAGACCAGCAAGTGCGTTGCTGAGGCTGCTACCCTGATCAACTTCCTGCTGAACGAAGAGAAGGGCGCTTCCATCATGGGTTCCGAGTGCGGCATCCCCGCTTCCAAGGCTGGTCTGGCTGCTGCTCAGGCTGCCGGCGCTGTCAAGGATCTGGTTGCTGAGGCAAATGCCAAGGTCATGGCTTTCACCACCAACAAGCTGGATCCCCTGTTCGAGAACAACGACCTGAAGGCTTCCGGCACCGGCATCTATCAGGAAGTGTTCGATACCGTTGACTATGACGGCGTTGCCGGCGCAGACGTTGTTGACACCCTGCTGGACGGCATGGAGTCTGTTGGCTACACCATCGGCTAAGTTCCATTTTTGAGTGCCGCCGTGTGCGGTCACGCACAGAAAAGGGCACCCTTTGACTGAACCCGAGGGGCACCTGCCGCCCGACCGGCAGATGCCCCTTTTTTGTCAGGGATATATTACAAAATCTTGACAAAGCTGTATCCAGTCTGTTACCCCTTCGTCCGTCTCATGCTCCGAAATTCCTTAAAAAGGAGGATTTCCCAGATGAAAGAAAGCAATGCTCCCGCCGTCGGGCGCACCCCGTTCCAGAAGTGGCTGGACAAATATCAGGGCCTGTTTTATCTGATCCCCTGGATCATCGGCTTCGTCGTCTTTAAGGCAGTTCCCTTCGGTCAGTCGCTGTACTACAGCTTCACCGATATGAACTTCTTCAAGAGCGGCACCCAGTTCGTTGGCCTGACCAACTACATCACGGCCTTTACCACCACCAAGATCACCAAGGCACTGATCATCACCTTCAAGTACGCTTTCATCACCGTGCCTCTGAAGCTGGTCTTTGCGCTGTTCATCGCATACATCCTGAACTTCAAGATCGCATGCGTCAACCTGTTCCGTACGGTGTACTACATCCCCTCCATTCTGGGCGGCTCTGTTGCAATCGCCGTTCTGTGGAAGGCTGTATTCAGTGTGGACGGCCTGCTCAACACCGTTCTGCGCGCTGTCACCTTTGGTCTGGTGCAGGGCCCCGAGTGGCTGTCTGACCCCAGCTACGCGCTGTGGATCATCTGCTTCTTGCGCATCTGGCAGTTCGGTTCTGCCATGGTGCTGTTCCTGGCTGCTCTGAAGGGTGTGCCTGCCGACCTGTACGAGGCTGCCACCATTGATGGTGCCGGCAAGTGGCGTCAGTTCTTCTCCATCACCGTTCCGATGATCACTCCCATCATCTTCTACAACCTGGTCACTCAGATCTGCCAGGCTTTCCAGGAGTTCAATGGCCCGTACATCATCACCAACGGCGGCCCCCGTGGTTCCACCACGCTGATCTCTCTGCTGGTTTACAACTACGCATTCAAGTCTTATGACATGGGTATGGCATCCGCTCTGGCATGGATCATGTTCATCATCGTCTGCATCCTGACGATCATTGCATTCACCAGCCAGAAGAAGTGGGTCTACTACTCTGACGAAAGGTAAGGTGACCAGTATGGGAATGAAAGCATCGAACAAAATCGCGACCTTCTTCAAGTATTTCGTCCTGATCCTGGTCGGCGTCATCATGATCTATCCTCTGCTGTGGATGATCAGCGCTACCTTTAAGGACAACAGCGAGATCTTTGCAGGCATCAGCCTGTGGATCAAGCACCCCACTCTGGATGGCTACCGCGGCGCTCTGAACAACTTTGGCGGTTCCATCAACATCCTGCAGGCCATGCTGAACACCTACAGCTACGTCATCCCCAAGGTGATCTGCACGGTGGTCTCCGCCTGTGTGGCTGCTTACGGCTTTGGCCGCTTCGATTTCCCCGGCCGTAAGCTGATGTTCAACATCATGCTGGCCACCCTGTTCCTGCCGCAGGTCGTTCTGAACGTGCCGCAGTACCTGCTGTACAACAAGTTCGGCTGGCTGGACAGCCCCTTCTATCTGGCCATCTGGGTGCACTGCGCATTTGCGACCGAGACCTACTTCGTCTACCAGCTGGTGCAGTTCATGCGCAATGTCCCCCGTGATCTGGACGAAGCTGCCGCCATCGACGGCTGCTCCTCCTTCCAGACCCTGTACAAGGTCATCGTGCCCATGCTGGGCCCCGCTCTGGTGTCCTGCGCACTGTTCCAGTTCATGTGGAGCTGCAACGACTTCATGGGCCCGCTGCTTTACGTCAGCACCCCCGGCAAGTATCCCATGTCCCTGTTCGTCAAGCTGTCCATGGACGGTGATACCGGTTTCGCCTGGAACAAGATCCTTGCTCTGTCGCTGATCTCTATCCTGCCGCAGCTGATCGTTTTCTTCTGCGCACAGGACCAGTTCGTTGAAGGTATCTCTGCCGGTGCCGTCAAGGGCTAAGCCCCGCGCACAAGCATAAGATCTCTGATACAAACACCCCCTGTGCCGTTCCCGTAGATGGCACAGGGGGTGTTTTTAATGATGTATTCGCCGCAGCGGAAGGATCATTTCTTATGTCCTTTGCGGTACTGCAGCGGGCCGGTGCCCATCACCTCGCGGAATACCCGGCGGAAATGGGCGGCGCTGGCAAAGCCGGTCTGCTCCGCCACCGCGCTGATGGACAGCTCTGTGGTCTCCAGCAGCTTCTGGGCCGCTTCGATGCGGCGGTTGTTGATGTAATCCACGATGGACTGGCCTGTCACCCGCCGGAACAACCGGCTCAGGTAGTAGGGCGAAAGATAAAACTGCGCCGCTACCTCGGTGAGGGAAAACTTCTGCCGGTAGTTGGCCGCAAGGTAGGCGCAGATCTGCTCCACCGTCTCGTTGCGGGGGCGTGCCACGGCACTGCTCTCTGCAAAGCACTCCTGCTCCACGTAGTGCAGGATCAGCAGCAGGTACAGCGGGCCGGGATAATCCTGTTCGTCCATTGCACTGCTCATCATTTCCAGCAGGGTGCGTATCCGGCTGGTCCACTGCACCGGTGCATACAGCACGGTGCGCTCTCCGGGCGCAAACAGACGCGAAAAATCCCGCCCGGCTGTGTTTTTCAGGTCATGCAGCATCCCCAGCGGAAAATGGCACCCCACGATCTGGGGCACGGCGCTGCCGGTCTGCAGAAAGCTGCAGCCGCCCGGGCCCAGCAGCACAGCACTGCCGGGGTTTACCAGTACGCTCTGGCCGCCCGATTCCAGCGTCACGCTGCCTTCGGACACCAACAGCAGATAACAGGTGTCCTCGTCGGGCAGCAGCTCGTGGCGGTTCGCATTCAGGCGCACAGTGGCAGCGGCCACCTTGCCGGTGATCTTTTCACGTTCTGATCTCATAATACACTTCTCATCATCTTCCGAGGGAAAACCCTCTCCGTCATCGCTGCGCGATGCCACCTCTCCCAAAGGGCGAGGTTTTATGCATTTGACCGTTCCGCTCCATAAAAGCTCCCCCCTTTCGGGGGAGCTGGCAAACCCAAAGGGTTTGACTGAGAGGATTCTTTTTCATCATACCATGCCCAAGGCATTTGGGCAAGACAAAACCATCAGGAGGTTCTCTCATGAATCTGTCGCTTATCCGTTCCATGACGCGCAGCGCTGTTTTCGAGCTGGAAAACGACCTGTGCTACCGTCCGGCCCATCCGTTTACCGTTACCCTGAACGGCAGGACTGTCTACGAAGCCTGCAATACCAACGTGTTCTCCCTGTTCTCCCTGCTGCCCGGCACGGAATACACGGTGGGCGTGCAGGCTGAGGGCGAGAGCCTGACCTGCACCTTTACCACCGAGGCCGAGACCTTCTTTGTGGATGCATCCCGCTACGGTCTGGTGGCCGACGGCACCACGGACAACACCCTCAAGCTGCAGGCTGCCCTGTCCACCTGCCCCAAGGGCGGCACGGTGTATGTGCCGGCAGGCCGTTACCGCACCTGCAGCCTGTTCATGAAGAGCTGCACCACCCTGTACCTTGAAAAGGGCGCTGTGCTGCTGGGCGACAACGACCGCACCCACTATCCCATCCTGCCCGGTGTGATCCCCAGCGAGAACGAGGTGGACGAATACTACCTGACCGGCTGGGAGGGCAACCCTCTGAGCAGCTTTGCCGGCCTTTTGAACATCACGCAGGTGCATGACGTCGTTGTGACCGGCGAGGGCACGCTGGACTGCGACGCGGAAAACGGCGACTGGTGGGTGACGCCCAAGATCAAGCGCATCGCATGGCGTCCCCGTGCCGTGGCCATGGTGGACAGCGAGAACATCTGCCTGCACGGCATCACGGTGCAGAACAGCTACTCCTGGACCATCCACCCCATCTTCGTCAAGCACCTTGACCTGCTGAACTTCAACATCAACAACCCTTACAACGCCCCCAACACCGACGGCATCGACCCCGAAAGCTGCGAGTACATCCGCATCATCGGCGTGAACATCCATGTGGGCGACGACTGCATCGCCATGAAGGCCAGCAAGGTGTTCCTTGGCATGAAGCTGAAAAAGAGCTGCGAGCACACCGTCATCCGCAACTGCCTGCTGGACAAGGGCCACGGCGGCATCGTCATCGGCAGCGAAATGAGCGGCGGCGTCAAGGATATGGTGGTCACCCAGTGCCTGATGGACCACACCGACCGCGGCCTGCGGGTCAAGACCCGCCGCGGCCGCGGCAACACCGCCGTCATTGACGGGCTGGTGTTCCGCAATGTGGAAATGCGCGGCGTCAAGGCTCCCTTTGTTATCAACATGTTCTATTTCTGCGACCCGGACGGCCACGGCCCCTATGTGCAGTGCCGCGACGCCATGCCCGTGGACGAGTACACCCCCAAGCTGGGCAGCCTGACCATGGAGGACATCGTGGCCACCGACGCCCAGTTCGCCGGCTGCTACTTTGACGGCCTGCCGGAGCAGCCCATTGAGCGCGTTACCATGAAGAATGTCACCATCACCTTTGACCCCAACGCCAAGGAAGGTCAGGCCGCCATGGCAGATAACCGCCCGCTGGTGAAGAAGCTGGCCATCTATGCCGAAAACGTCAGGGAGATCGACCTGCACAACGTCAAGATCGAGGGCTACGAGGGCGAGCGCCTGCATTTTGCCAACGTCGGCCATTTTGAGGAGGACTGAAACCATGACCCATGAAGAGATCCTGTCCATGCTGGGCGACTACGTGGACTATCTGATCGCCAATTCCAGCGCCGAAGCACCCATGTGGAACATCGAAAAGGTGCGCAGCGGCAAGCCCAACAAGTGGAACTACATCGACGGCTGCATGATCACCGCCTGCCTGAGCCTGTACAAGACCACCGGCGACGAGAAGTACCTGAGCTTTTCCAAGAACTTCATCGACTGGTTCGTGCAGGAGGATGGCTCCATCAAGACCTACGACCCCAAAGAGTACAATCTGGACAACGTGAATCAGGGCAAGAACCTGTTCACCCTGTACGATATCTTTGGTGACGAAAAGTACCGCAGAGCCATTGACACCATCCGCAGCCAGCTGGCCACCCAGCCCCGCACCAAAGAGGGCAACTTCTGGCACAAGGACATCTATCCGTGGCAGGTGTGGCTGGACGGCACCTACATGGCCCAGCCCTTCTACATGGAATACGAGACCCGCTTCAACAAGATGCAGGGCTGCATCGACAGCTACAAACAGTTCATGAACATCAAAAAGCACATGCGGGACGAAAAGACCGGTCTGTACTACCACGGCTACGATGAGAGCCGTCAGATGTACTGGGCCGACCCCGTCACCGGCTGCAGCCCCAACTTCTGGCTGCGTGCCATGGGCTGGTTCATGGTGGCGATGGTAGACGTGCTGGAGCGGATGGACGAGCAGCTGTACAACGAGTACCGCGGTATCATGGCAATGCTCAAGCAGACCATCGAGGATGTGCACAAGTTTCAGGACGGGGAGACCGGCATGTTCTGGCAGGTGATGGACCACCCCGGCGTGGAGGGCAACTACCTCGAGACCAGCGGCACCGCCCTGTTCGCTTACGCCGTGCTCAAGGGCGTGCGTCTGGGCTACCTGCCCAAACGCATGGCGGCATGGGCTGAAAAGGCCTTCTACGGCACCTGCGACAAGTACCTCTCCAAGAACCCGGACGGCAGCCTGCAGCTGGACGGCATCTGTCTGGTGGCGGGTCTTGGCGGCAAGGATCACCGCGACGGCTCTCTGGCTTACTATTTCAGCGAGCCGGTGGTCTGCAACGACGCCAAGGGCGTGGGCCCGCTGGTGCTGGCCTACACCGAAATGATCGCCAGAAAGTAAAACTTTCAACAGCAAGGCCCCGCTCCTGTTCTCCACAGGGGCGGGGCCTTGTTTGCTGCCGAAAAGTATGTTAAACTGAGAGTGCCGCTGAAAAGCGGCGGATAGGTGCTGTGTTCTGAACGCAGGCGGCTCCCTTGCCGGTATCAGCTCGTTTCATGTTCCCATGGAATGAAAGGATTGCCGGGAGGCTGGCTTTTTGAAGTTGAACCTCCCACTCGTGCAATGCGAGAGAGGAGGAATGTCCCATGACATTGTCGGAATTGCTCTTACTGCTGACCCTTCTGGCCGCAGTTGGTTCCCTGATCATCAGTGTGGTCAACACTACATTTGACATCGCGTGGAAAGTGTCTCACGACAGGCAGAACGATGACAACAAAAAAAGCGAATGACCGCCTTCTAGTTCCCCAACCGGATACGGTTACTCGCTTTTTGTGAGTGATGCGCGGTAAGGAGCTGGCTGTCAGGCACAGCACCTTTTCCGTTTTCTATTTTCAGTATAGTGATTTTCTGCCCGCCTGTCAAGCGGGCTTTTTGTATCGCAGAGCAAAACAGGTTCAGCTGTTCTTCTCCCGCTCCTCCTGCAATACAGCCGTCACCTTCTGCATGATGTCCACAGCACGGCGCAGCTCGTCGTCGCCCAGCTCCGTGCGCAGGCGGGCATAGCAGCGCTTCATAAAATCGCGTTCTTCGGCCATCAGCTCCACGGCCTTGCTGGACAGCTCCACGTAGGTGCGGCCCGCCTCGCGGTCGGTCTTCCACGCCACAAGGCCCTTGTCCTGCAGTTTTTCCACTGCCTTGGACAGCTCGGTGATCTTCAGCCCCATCACTGCAGCCAGATCTGCCAGATAGATCGTTTGCTCCGGGTGCTGGTCGGCCTCCATCTTGATATAGTACAAAATCAGATAGTCGGCCCGCTGGATGGTATTGAACACCCTGTCTGCATCAAAATTGTGCAGAAAGAACCATTCTTCCGGGTGATGCTTCAGCTCCATATCGTTTCCTCCTTCAGAAGCGGTTTTTTGTCCTTAGCAGTGTATTACCGTTCGTTGCGGCGGATATATTCGTGGTCGCCGCCAAGGCTCTTGTAGGCCGGGCGGATGATCTTGTTGGCACTGAGCAGTTCCTCAATGCGGTGAGCGCTCCAGCCCGTCACACGTGCCACGGCAAACAGCGGGGTGTACAGCTCCATGGGGATGCCCAGCATATCGTAGACAAAGCCGCTGTAGAAGTCCACGTTGGGGCTGACGCCCTTGAAGATCCTGCGCTCTTCCGCGATCAGCTGCGGGGCCATCATTTCGATCTTGTTGTAGAGGGCCAGGTCTTTGTCCCGGCCTTTTTCGTGGGCCAGCTGCTCCACATAGCCCTTGAACACCACCTCGCGGGGGTCGCTGAGGGAGTAGACTGCGTGGCCCATGCCGTAGATCAGGCCCTTGCGGTCAAAGGCCTCGCCGTGCAGCAGTTTTTTCAGGTAGGCTTCCAGCTCCTCATCGTCCTCGGTGTCGTGCAGATTTTCGCGGATGTTCTGCATCATCTGCATCACCATCAGGTTGGCGCCGCCGTGGCGCGGGCCCTTGAGGGAACACAGCGCTGCCGCCATGGCAGAGTAGGTATCGGTGCCGGAGGATGTGACCACACGGGTGGTAAAGGTGGAGTTGTTGCCGCCGCCATGCTCTGCATGCAGCAGCAGGGCCACATCCAGCACCCGCGCTTCCAGTTCGGTGTACTTCATATCCGGGCGCAGCATCCGCAGGAAGTTCTCTGCGGTGGAAAGCTGGGGGTCCGGACGGTGGATGTACATGCTTCCGTCCTTTTCGTAGTGGTTGTAGGCGTGGTAGCCGTACACGGCCAGCATGGGGAAAATGCCCGTCAGCTGGATGCTCTGGCGCAGCACATTGGAGATCTCCAGATCGTTGGCCATGGGGTCGTAGGAGGCCAGCGTGAGCACGCTGCGGGCCATGGAGTTCATGATATCATGGCTGGGGGCCTTCATGATGACATCCCGGGTAAAGTTTGTGGGCATGGTGCGGCACTCGCCCAGCACCCGGCAGAACTCCTCCAGCTTTTCCTGCGTGGGCAGTTCGCCGAACAGCAGCAGATAGGCCGCCTCTTCAAAGGCGAAACGGCTGCCGGACGATCCCCGGATCAGGTCCTTGACATCATAGCCGCGGTAAAGCAGCTGGCCGTCCGCCGGCTTTTTTACGCCGTTCACATACTGAAAGGCGCGGATATCGGAAATATTCGTCAGACCCGCCAGCACGCCCTTGCCGTTTTCGTCGCGCAGGCCCGCCTTGACGCCAAATTCCCGGTAGAGGTCTTTGGCGATGCGGTCATGCTCGGCACACAGCGGCTGCTGCTGGTCGAAATATCCCATCACGTTCTGCAGATGATCCATAGGTGTGTTGCTCCTTTCCTACTGCCGTCCTGCCCGAAAAAACCGTATTGATTCGGGACGGCATTCACTTACATTCAGAATACTCTTCCAGATTACAAAAAGGATATTTCGGTGTCAAGGTACTGTTTGTAAATAAAAAAAGAACAAAACCGGAAAGCAGAAAAGCTGCCGGATGCGTGTTTGCCCTTTTGAAGAGAGTCAGAACGCAGCGGAGGCCGGTTTAAATCGCTTTCTTTCTCTGTGCGGGATTGCGAAAATCCCACAGGTGCGGTATACTTAAGACCACTTTATTTTAAAAAAGCAGGGAGGTGCGGTGGATGATCGGTGCTCCAAGGCCGCTGCCGCTGGCAAAACCGGCAGCCATTGATACGGCACAGGCCGCACGGTATTTTGGTGCCCGCGGTGAGCCGGACGAAAAAACCATGGCGCTGCTGGAAACATGCGCCCAGCCGCTGCTGGCGGCGGCAACGCCCCGGGCGGTCTGGCTGGAAGCGGACACGGCTGCCCTTGCCGAAGCAGGCATCCTGCGGGGCGGGGACGTGATGCGCCATCTGGAAGGATGTCCGCAGGCGGTGCTGCTGGCCGTGACGCTGGGGCCCGGCGTGGATGCACAGATCCGCCGCGCCGGTGTGGGCGATATTGCGGCGGGCGTAGCCTCCGACGCGCTGGGCAGCGCGCTGGCTGAGCAGGCCGCAGACGCGGCAGAAGCGGAGCTGCGCCAGTGGGCCGCAAAAGAGGGAAAGTATCTTACCGGACGGTTCTCGCCCGGCTACGGTGACTGGGATATCGCGGTGCAGCCGCTGGTGGCAAACGCGCTGGACACGGTGCGCCGTGCAGGCCTGTGCGTCACCGACACCAATCTGATGACCCCGCGCAAGAGCGTGACGGCCATCCTGGGGGTCAGCGGCCACCCGGTAAAGGGAAAACTGGCCGGGTGCGGCCACTGCGTGCTGCGCACCCGCTGCGAATACAGAAAGAGGGGAAAGACCTGTGCAAGCGAGTGAACTTTTCAAACAGAGCAATACCGTCCTGCTGGACGGCGGCATGGGCACCATGCTGCAGGCTTCGGGCCTGAAGCTGGGTGCAAAGCCGGAGGAACTGAACATCACCAACCCGGAGCTGATCGAGAGCATCCATGCAAAATATGCCGCTGCGGGCAGCCGCATTGTCAACGCCAACACCTTTGGCGCATCGGCCCACAAGCTGGCGGGCAGCGCCTACAGTCTGGAAGAGATCATTGCGGCGGGCATCGCCAACTGCAAGCGCGCCTGTGCGCCCTACGGTGCCCTGACCGCGCTGGACGTGGGCCCGCTGGGCGAGCTGCTGGAACCCAGCGGAACGCTGGCCTTTGAGGATGCGGTGAGCGAGTATGCGCGCATCGTCCGGGCAGGTGCTGCCGCCGGGGCCGACCTTATTTTCTTCGAGACCTTTACCGACCTTTACGAGCTGAAAGCCGCTCTGCTGGCCGCAAAGGAAAACAGCACCCTGCCGGTCCTTGCCAGCATGAGCTTTGAAGCCGGCGGACGCACCTTTACGGGCTGTACGGTGGAAAGCTTCGGCGTGACCGCCCGTGGTCTGGGGGCCAACGCGGTGGGCATCAACTGCTCACTGGGCCCCAAGGAGATCTTCCCCATGGCAAAGCGTCTGGCGGAGGCTGTGCCCGGCGATTTCCCGGTGTTCGTCAAGCCCAATGCGGGCCTGCCCCGGGCCGACGGCAGCGGCTACGATATCACCCCGCAGCTCTTCGCCATGGAAATGAAGCCCTACCGGGAGCTGCATCTGTTTGCGGCGGGCGGCTGCTGCGGCACCACGCCGGAGTTCATCAAGCTGCTGAACAGCGTTTTTGCAGGCTGCGTACCCGGCCGTCCGGCCCACAAAATGCCCTCGGTGCTCTGCACGCCGGTGGACTTTGTCAATGTGGACGGCATCACGGTGGTGGGTGAGCGCATCAACCCCACGGGCAAAAAGCGCTTCCAGCAGGCACTGCGGGAAGAGGATATGAACTATGTTCTGGAACAGGCGGTCAGTCAGGTGGAGGCCGGTGCTCAGGTGCTGGACGTGAACGTGGGCGCACCCGGCGTGGACGAGCCTGCCCTGATGCCCAAGGTGGTCAAGGCCCTGCAGAGCGTCACCAGCCTGCCGCTGCAGCTGGACTCCTCCAATGTGGAGGCGCTGGAAAACGGTCTGCGCGTGTACAACGGCAAGCCCATCGTCAACTCCACCAACGGCGAGCAGGAAAAGCTGGATGCGATCTTGCCCCTGTGCAAAAAGTACGGTGCGGCCATCGTGGGCCTTGCCATCGATGAGCGGGGCATCCTGCCCGCCGCCGAGGACCGGGTGGCCATTGCCCGCCGCATCACGGAGGCGGCCCTTGCCGCCGGCATCCCGCGGGAGGACATCTACATCGACTGTCTGACCCTGACCGCCAGCGCCCAGCAGAAGGACGTTCTGGCCACCGTGCAGGCACTGGAAGCCTGCAAAAAGGAGCTGGGGGTGCGCACCATTCTGGGTGTGTCCAACATCAGCTTCGGCCTGCCCTGCCGCCCCTATCTGAACACCACCTTCCTCACCATGGCCATGTACGCCGGGCTGGACCTTGCCATCATGAACCCCTCCAGCGAGGAGATGATGGCGGCGGTGTATGCTTACAACGTGCTGACCAACCGCGATCCGCAGAGCACCAAGTACATTGAGCGGTATGCCGACCGTGTGCCTGCATCCGCAGCCATCCGGCAGGCCGCGCAGGCGGTGCCTGCGGCTTCGGCATCCGGTGAGAGCGCAGAGCTTACCGGCCCTTATGCGGGCCTGATAAAGGCGGTGGAAAAGGGCCTGAAGGGTGATGCTGCCGCCCAGACCAAGGCACTGCTGACCGAAAAGCAGCCGCTGGAAGTGGTGGACGAAGCACTGATCCCGGCGCTGGACATCGTGGGCGCAAAGTACGAGAAGGGCACGCTGTTCCTGCCGCAGCTGCTGCAGGCCGCAAGTGCTGCCCAGAGCGCCTTTGAGGAGATCAAGAATGTCATTGCCCAGAAGGGCGAGGGCAGCGCCAGCAAGGGCCGCATCGTGCTGGCCACCGTCAAGGGCGACGTGCACGACATCGGCAAGAACATCGTCAAGGTCATTCTGGAAAACTACGGCTTTGAGGTGATCGACCTGGGCCGTGATGTTCCGGTGGAGACGGTGGTGAACACCGTGCGGGAAAAGAATGTGCATCTGGTGGGTCTTTCCGCTCTGATGACCACCACCCTCAAGAGCATGGAGGAGACCATCGCCGCTCTGCACGAAGCGGGCCTGGACTGTAAGATCATGGTGGGCGGTGCCGTGCTGACCCCGGAATATGCCGAGAAGATCGGCGCGGACTGGTACGCCAAAGATGCCAAACGCAGCGCCGACATCGCCAAGGAATTTTTCGGGGCGCAGTAAAAGAGCGAAGGAGCGGTGTGCCGGAAGCTTTCTCCTCAGACACGAATCGGGCCATTCCATCGCCCGCCCTATTGCCCTTCGGGCAACAGGGTCCCACCCCAGCGGACGGTCTTCGGAGAAACTTCTGGCCCGCCGCCCCGGTAAGCTGGGGCCCCACCCCCAGAACATTCGCGGAGAAACTCCCTGCCGTCCTGTCAGGGAAAACTCTCGGCTCACCGTTCCGGTAAGCTGGGGCCATTTGAAAACACCTGAAAATCTATTTGCAAATTGTTCAAAAACTCCACAAAGAAATGCCACGATTGTCTGGTAGTATAAGGGTGCAGTCAGGGAGATGCAAAGACACCTCCCAAAAGCCGACAAGGGCTTTCCTCTGCGGGGGCCGGTGCTTTGGGCACGACCCAGCAGATCCTTATTAAAACACTGTCCCCCGTCCCATGCCAGGCAATAGCCCGGGCGGCGGACAGACTACCAAATCCCTCCTGATCCACCGCAAAGTTCGGGAGTTCTCATACCGCAGCCAGCACCGCTTTATCCTCCTTTCCACGGTGCTGGCTGCTTTTGTTTTTACCTGAATGCAAGAGAACGATTGGGAATAGCCGCCGCGTGCGCTTTGGCTGTTTTAGCGGAAATTCTATTATCATTCGTTGAGCCTCGGAAAAATCTGCGGATTTTTCCGAGGCTCTTTTTCACGGATGGGGTCGAAGCAATATACTTCATCTGAATGCAAAAAGCAAAGCGAGAACGAGTGCGAGACGAAATTGGTTTATACAGTTCGTTTTACTTCGCTGCGTTTCGCCCATTTGTTGCTGATTTTATCTGCCAGCAGAGAGCCGCAGGCCCCCACTGCAAGGCCCAGTGCCACGCCGCCCAGAATGTCGGTGGGGAAATGTACATACAGGTACATCCGCGTGAAGCCGATGAACCCGGCCAGCACAAGAGCCGGGACGCCGAGCCTGCGGTTCTGCAGCCAGAGCGCAAAGGCAGCGGCAAAGGCGGAGGACGTGTGTCCGGAAGGGAAGGACCAGCCATGCGGCCGGGCCACCAGCGTGAGCATCTCCGGCCGGAGGTCGCAGGGGCGCGGGCGTGCGAACAGCGGTTTTAAGGCGCAGTGGCCCGCCAGCATGTAAAGGCCCAGCGCCAGCGCCATGGCCAGCCCGGCCCGGCGGGTGCGCCGGAACGCCAGCAGCACCGCCGTGAAGGCGATCCAGATCTCGCCGTGGGCACCGGCCTGATCGAAAAACACCGCCAGTGCATCCAGCACCGGACAGCGCAGAGCCTGCAAGGCATCCAGAAGGGTAAATTCAAAGGACATGGATAAAGCCTCCCTGCTTGTTGTTCTTGCCCTTATGGTAACATGGAACCGGGCAGAGAATAAGAACAAGGCTTGTACAAAGGATAAACAAATCTTAAACCGGCAGAAAAGATGTCGGAAACAGGGCAAAACTGGAATATAGTGACGTAATAATACAAATTTTAAATAGAAAAGAAGCCCTGCGGTGCTGGACGCAGGGCTTTTTGCATCCTTTACTGCATCTGGTCAAGGGTGGGGTAGCTGTCGATGGCACCGTGCTGCTGCACGCTGATGCCGCAGAACTGGTTGGAAAAGGCAAGGTACTTGCAAAGACGGGCACGGCTCAGCTTTTCCAGCTTGTTCCGCGTTACGCCGTCACGTTCCAGCTGCCACAGAAAGGAGCCGATGAAGCCGTCGCCCGCACCGGTGGTGTCCACAGCCCGGACTTTCCGGCAGGGGGCAAAGCCATGGGCGGTGCGGGTGTAGGCGTGGGCACCGCTGCTGCCGCAGGTGTAGACCACCAGCTGCACATCACCCACGAACAGCTGCGGCAGGGCGGCTTCGATGTCCGCCGTGCCGGTGAGAAATTCCAGCTCTTCATCTGAAATTTTGAGGATGTTGGAAAGCGGCAGGAACTGCAGCACCGTCCCGCGCAGCATGTCGCGGTCCGGCCAGAGCGGGAAGCGCAGGTTTGGGTCAAAGCTGACGATGCTGCCGGCCTCCCGGGCGGCGGAGATGGCCGCAAGGTGGGCGTAGCGCATGGGGCTGTCCGCCAGCGAGACACTGCAGAAGTGCAGGGCAAAGGCATCGGCGAACCATGCCGGGTCGATCTGCTCCGGAGAATAGAGCAGGTCTGCGGAGGGTTTGCGGTAGAAGCTGAAGGTGCGGCTGCCGTCCGCTTCCAGACTGACGAAGGCAAGGGCTGTGCTGGCCTTGTCGGTAAAGGCCAGATGGGAGAGGTCGATGCCGCAGTCTGCCAGCTCCCGGGCGATCTTATGGCCGAAGGGGTCATCGCCCAGCTGGCTCAGAAAGGCGCTTTTGCCGCCCAGCCGGGCGAAGGCTGCGCACACATTGGCCGGTGCGCCGCCAGTGCGCGGGCTGAACGAGGGCACCTCGTCAAAAGAGCAGCCTGCTCTGGACGGGATCATATCAATGAGTGCTTCGCCAATGGAAAACAGTGTGCTGCCGGACATAGAGAACCTCCCAAATAAGATGCTGGTAATAAAAGGCATCCCCCGGCGCGGGGGATGGCTTTGTGACCGCTCCCAGTGTAAGGGCCAGAGCCCGGGCTGTCAATGCTTTTTTGCACGGTGCAGGGCGTTTTTGTGTTGACTTGCATTTTGGGGTGTGCTAAAATATGCCGGTATGCGTAAAAAATGCCATGAAAGGGAACTTGGATGAACCTGACAAAGCAATTCTTCAAATATGTATCGCAGAACATTTTCGGCCTGCTGGGCACCTCGTGCTACATTCTGGCCGATACCTATTTTATCTCGCAGGCGGCGGGCACCGACGGCGTTACCCTGCTCAACCTCTGCCTGCCCATCTACAACTTCATCTTTGCCATTGGTGCCATGGTCGGGCTTGGCGCAGCTACCCGCTACGCCATCCTCAGGGCACAGGGCGATGAACGCTGTCAGCGGTATTTTTCCAACGCCATCTTCTGCGCCTGCGCGCTCAGCGTGCCGTTTTTGCTGGCGGGCATTTTTGCACCGGGCAGCCTGCTGCGGCTGATGGGCGGCGACGCGGAGATCGTGGCGCTGGGCATTCCGTATGCCCGCATTTTCCTTATGTTCACGCCATTTTTTATGTGCAACTACATCGTGTCGGCCTTTGTGCGCAACGACGGCGACCCCTCCCTTGCCATGGTGGCTACCCTGAGCAGCAGTCTGTTCAATGTGGTGTTCGACTACATCTTTATGTTTCCCATGGGTCTGGGGCTGGCCGGTGCGGCGCTGGCCACCGCCGTGTCTCCCATCATCAGCATTTCCATCTGCAGCCGGCACTTCTTTAAAAAGGAGAACGGCGTGGCGTTCGTGCGCCGGATGCCCTCGGTGAAGCTGCTGGGGCAGAGCTGCCAGCTGGGCATTTCCGGCTTTGTGGGCGAGATGAGCTCCGGCGTTACCACCACCGTGTTCAATCTTCTGCTGCTGGGGCTGGCGGGCAATGTGGCCGTGGCGGCCTATGGTGTGGTGGCGAACTTTGCGCTGGTGGCAACGGCCATCTTCAACGGCGTAGCACAGGGTGCACAGCCGCTGGTGAGCGAGTGCTACGGCAAAGGCGACCGGGCCGGGACCAGAAAGCTGCTGCTCCTCGGCAGCGGTACGGCGCTGGTGCTGGCCGCTGTGCTGTACAGCGTGGTCTTTGGTGCCACCGATGCGCTGGTGGGCATATTCAACAGCGAGAACTCCGTCCGGATGGCCCAGTTTGCCCACATGGGGATGCGGCTGTACTTCATCGGCTACTTCTTTGCCGGGTTCAACATCGTGGCGGCGGGCTACCTGAGCGCTACCGACCGCCCGGCAGAGGCGTCCATCACCTCCATCTGCCGCGGCATGGCGGCCATCGTGGTCTGCTCGCTGGTGCTGAGCCGCCTGTTCGGCATGAACGGCGTATGGGCGGCGTTCCCGGTGTCGGAGCTGCTGACGGCCCTGCTGACCCTGTTCCTGCTGCTGCGGCGAACAAAGACGGAATAAGGCACGGATGCCCCACGGAGATGCGGATAAAATGTAAAAATAAGCCAATATTTTCTTGAAATGGGAATAAAAAACAGGTATAATACACAGAGGGGTGGATGATCGAGGAGCTTAATCATGAAATGAAGGAACTGCTATGAATCCTTATTATACAGCCAATACCATCTTTGTGGTGCTGGCCATGATGATCATGCTGGCGGCGGTCAGCTTCAATACAACGCTGGATCAGCAGCGCAAGAATATCACCCGGGTCCTGTTTCTGGTCATCAGCACGGCGGCACTGTGCGAGTGGCTGGGCAATGCGCTGAACGGCACCCCGGCAGAATCTATCGGGCTGCATAAGCTGGTAAAATATGTCGAGCTGTGCAGTGCGCCGTATCTGGGCCTTTTGTGCGGCAAAAGCCTCAGCAATCACATTTTGTGGGAAAAGGGCATCCGATGCCTGCTGGCATTCCATGTGATGCTGGAGACCGTGAGCCTGTTCACAGGGCAGATCTGGTATGTGGATGCGCAGAACATCTACCACCACGGCCCGCTGTACATTGTGTACATTGCGTTCTATTGCTTCAGCACCGTATATTATCTGGTGCAGGGGCTGCAGACCTTCCGGCGCTACCAGCAGAGCGGCAGCGTGATGGTGCTGCTGGTCACGGTCTTTCTGGCCAACGGCATCGCGGTGACCCTGCACGATAACAATGTGGAGATCATCTGGCTGGTGGTGGCCATCTCGGCCATTATGCTGTACAAATTCTACGGCGACATCTTGCAGCAGGTGGACGGTCTGACCGAGTTGGGCAACCGGTGGAGCTTTGAGGATCACCTCAAGCGGTACCGTGGTACCGGTGTGATCCTGTTTTTTGATGTGGATCACTTCAAGATGATCAACGACACCTACGGCCACGCGGTCGGCGACAAATGCCTGTGCACGGTGGCGCAGGGCCTGCGCGAAGTGTACGGCGACAGCGGCCGCTGCTTCCGGATGGGCGGCGACGAGTTCTGCGTGGTGCTGCGCCGGAATCTGGACAGGGTGGAACAATTGAACGCCGAATTTGACGCATGGCACAAGGAACATATCGGGAGCGACCAGCCCGTGATGAGCATTTCCATCGGGTGGGAAGCCTTTGACACCGGCACGGAAAGCGTGAAGGAAGCCTTCCGCCGCGCCGACGAGGCCATGTATCACGCCAAAAATGCGTGCAAAGAGGCCCACATGAAGGAAACAGATGCAGCTTCTCAGATATAAAGCTCCTGCTCGCGCAGGGATTCTTCCGGGGAAAGCCCGGACTGCGCGGCATGACCGGCCATTGCCCGCCACTGTGCGGGGGATTGGCCGGTTTCTTTTTTGAACACGCGGCACAGGTAGTTGGCCCCGGAAAAGCCGCACAGGCTGGCGACCACGTCCAGCGTGTATTCCCGGTGGAGCAGCAGCCGCTGGGCGGCTTCGATGCGCACGGTGGTCAGATACCGGCCCGGCGGCACCCCGATGGCAGCGGTAAAGGTGCGCACCAGATGGCTCTTGGACACGCCCAGCCGCTCGCTCAGCTCTTCCACGCCGTACAGGCCCGCGTAGTTGGCGCGGATATCCTCAATGGCGGCCTGTACCAGCGGCGGCAGGGCAGGGGCGGCGCTGTCGGCGTCAGAAAGCTCACACAGCAGCGCATAGGCCAGCTGGCTGCGCGCCCGGCTGTGGGAGGATTTTTCCTCGGCCAGACGGCCCATCAGCTCGGCAGCAGCAGGGCAGGAGCCGCCCTTGGCAAGGAAGGGCAGTTCCCGCAGCCCGGTGAGAAACTGAGAAGCGGCCTGCCCGGTGAGCTGGACGCAGAGCAGGTGACAGGCGCTTTCCGGTACGAGAGACAGCGGCGCACGGCTCAGGATCAGGTGCCCGGCGGGCACCGACTGCGGCGGCAGGATCAGCGCGGCCCCCGCCGGCGAGGGCCCGGCCCCGGGGACGGAGGCGGTGCATTTGCCGCTGGACACAAGGCAGACCCACAGCCCTTCGCCCGACAGGGTGAGGGGCGCGGAAAGCTGGAGATCCTGCACCGAAGAGGGCGCGGCGACAACGTTCCAGTCAAACAGCAATATCTGACACCTCTAATCAATAAAATGCTATTTTATATCACAAAATTATCTGCTATTATAGTACCAACGAAACAACACGCCGTCAAGTGCGTGAAACACAAAATATCAAACGGAGGATAACGCTTATGGCTTCCATCAGCTGCCAGCACATCTACAAGATCTACCCGGGCGCAACTGCCCCGTCCGTTACCGACTTCAACCTGGAGATCCAGGATAAGGAGTTCATCATCTTCGTCGGCCCCTCTGGCTGCGGCAAGTCCACCACCCTGCGTATGATCGCCGGTCTGGAGGAGATCTCCAAGGGCGAAATGTACATCGGCGGCCGTC
>OJNK01000712.1_pt1 | contig 20776 bp, 22 predicted proteins | sample 1597811 | NCBI WGS metagenome assembly OJNK01 (sample SAMN00265073, study PRJEB22529) | human gut metagenome
CTCCTGGGGCTGCTCCTGCCGCTCCCGCTGCCCCCAAGGCTCCGGCTGCTGCTCCTGCCGCTCCCGCTGGTGCTGCCGGTGCTGTTGCTGTTAAGGCTCCCATGCCCGGCAACATTCTGGACGTCAAGGTCAAGGCTGGCGATTCCGTCAAGGCTGGCGACGTGCTGGCCATCCTCGAGGCGATGAAGATGGAGAACGAGATCGTTGCTCCTCAGGACGGCACGGTTGCTTCCGTCAACGTCAACAAGGGCGACACCGTCAACTCCGGTGACACTCTGGTTTCCATGAACTAAGAGAGAGGTGACAACCATGGCCAAAAAGCCGATTAAGATCACGGAAGTCGTCCTGCGCGATGCTCACCAGTCTCTGCTGGCTACCCGTATGACGATGGATGAAATGCGCCCGATCCTGCCCGAGATGGACAAGATCCCTTACTTCTCTGTGGAGTGCTGGGGCGGCGCTACGTTCGATAGCTGCATCCGTTTCCTGGATGAGGACCCCTGGGAGCGTCTGCGCATCCTGCGCAAGGAGCTGCCCCACCAGAAGCTGCAGATGCTGTTCCGCGGCCAGAACATGCTGGGCTACCGCCCCTATGCAGATGACGCCGTTGAGTACTTCGTCCAGAAGTCCGTTGCCAACGGCATCGATGTCATCCGTATTTTCGACGCGCTGAACGATCCCCGCAACCTGCAGACTGCCATCAAGGCAGCCAACAAGGAAGGCGCTCATGTTCAGGGCTGCATCAGCTACACCCTGAGCCCCGTGCACAACAACGAGTATTATGTCAAGTACGCCAAGACCCTCCAGGACATGGGTGCAAACTCCATCTGCGTCAAGGATATGGCGGGTCTGCTGACTCCCTATACCTGCTATGACCTGATCTCTGAGCTCAAGAAAGAGCTGAATATCCCTGTGGACATCCACAGCCACTACACCGCAGGTCTGGCTTCCATGTCCCTGCTCAAGGGCATTGAGGCAGGTGCTGATATCGTCGATACCGCGATGAGCCCCCTGAGCGGCGGTACCAGCCACATGGCTACCGAGAGTCTGGTCGCTGCCCTGCAGGGCACTGATTACGACACCGGCCTCGACCTCAAGCAGCTGAATATTGTCCGCGCGTACTTTGCAAAGCTGCGCGAGAAGTACATCGCCAACGGCCAGATCAGCCCCAAGTCTCTGGGCGTGGATGCAAACACCCTGCTGTATCAGGTGCCGGGCGGCATGTTCTCCAACATGCTCAAGCAGCTGAAAGATGCTGGCAAGGAAGACAAGCTGGATGATGTGCTGGCTGAGATCCCCCGTGTCCGTGAGGATGCCGGTTATCCTCCGCTGGTCACCCCCACCAGCCAGATCGTTGGCACGCAGGCTGTCTTCAACGTCATCCTGGGCGAGCGCTACAAGATGGTTACCAAGGAGTTCAAGGGCCTGGTCCATGGCGATTACGGCAAGACTCCCGCTCCCATCAAGCCCGAGTTCACCAAGAAGATCCTGGGCGACGAGCAGCCCATCACCTGCCGCTTTGCAGATACCCTTGCTCCTGAGATGGACAAGCTGAAGGCGGAAGCTGCCAAATGGGCTACTCAGGAAGAGGACGTGCTGACCTACGCAATGTTCCCGCAGGTCGCACCCAAGTTCTTCGAGAAGCGCAACGCAAAGCTGCAGGGCGTCGATGCCGACCATGCGGATTTTGCAAATAAGTCTCACCCTGTCTAAATCATAATACCAGAAAGGGCAGCTGCACCATTTGATGCAGCTGCCCCTTTTTTGTTTTGATTCTTTACGTTTCAGAAGTTCTCAGTTGTTCTTGCCGTTCTCGGCTTTCATGGCGTTGTAGCCGATCAGCACGGTCCAGACGTAAGCGCAGGTCTTGGGGATCATCAGCATCCCGATCAGGGGGTTGACATCTGCCCACAGCACCACCGGGATATAGAAGCCGAAGCTCAGCACGATGGTCAGCCACATCCAGCGGAAGGCCTGATCCCTGTGTTCCTTGGCGCTGTGGTAGAACAGCACGATGATCAGCAGGCCCAGCAGTGCAAAGGGGATGTTGCGCAGGATGCCCCAGGTCAGCGGGGTGTGGTTGGTCAGCCACTGGTTCTGCGGCATCATGCACAGCACGATGCGCACGGCAGAAAGAGCGTACACGGCAATGGTCAGGTCTTTCTGGCCCTTGATCTGGTAGCGCTTGCGCCAGACGTAGTACAGCAGCATATAGAACACGGTCATGGTCACAGAGGTGATCCACTTGCCCAGACCCAGAGGCACAGCGTAGTTCTCCAGGCCGGTGGTGCACAGTGCCAGCGCACGGGACACCAGATGAAAGGAATCGCCTGCGCCCAGCACCACGGCCATCAGGCCGAACAGGCGAAACTGGGGGTTGTTCTTGCTGCCGCGGATCATGCGGATGCCCACGGTCAGCACGGTGACCAGATAGAAGATGTCGAATACGGTCTCAATGATTGCTCTCATAAAAATATTGCTCCTTTTGTGAACGACGTTCACTTTTGGCCGTAAAAAACTCCCACAAGACGGTGGGATGTTTTTTACCCTTCATAAATGGTCCTGCGGATGATCTCCAGTACCGCTGTGGGGTCAAAATCCTGCTGCACCACGGCAGAAAGCATGAGGGAGAACAGGATGCCCGCAAATTTCTGGCGGCTGAACTCCTCAGTAAATGCGTCCGGCCGGATCTTTTTGTCCCTGGTCAGCACCATGGTCAGCGCATCCAGGATGTGCTGCCAGGTCTGCCGCATCTGCTGCTTGCCATCAGCGGTGTCCTGCCGCACGAAGCCGAGCGCGTGATGGGTGAAGAAGCCGGGGTACTGCTCAGAGCCGTACTCCATCTGCCGGTACATCCAGCGGATGCAGGAGAGAGTATCCTCAAACACCGCCGGGTCGTCCGGGTGGCGGAAGATATCGCTCCAGATGCTTTCCACCGCCGCGCTCACCAGCTCGGTCTTGGAACCAAAGTAGTTGTAGATGCACCCCACGGATACCCCGCAGGCTGCTGCCACCGCACGGATGTTGACAGCTTCCCATCCATTCTGCTGGATGAGGACCCGGCTCGTTTTCAGGATCTCCTCCTTGGACGTTGCCATCGGATTCATGTGACCACCTCCTCAACGTGAACGTTGTTCACGAAGCGTAGTATAGCGCTCTTTCTGCTCTTTGTCAAGGTGGTAAAATAGATTTTTTTGCTGCATTGCTTGCAAAAAAAGGGGCAGCAGAGTAGAATATATAGTATATGTATCGTAACATGGGTCTGTGTGCCCCAAAGCGGATACATATACGAAGAATGTCCGCAGAAAACCCTTTGGAATACGAGGAAAAAAGCATGATTTTGAGCATGACCGGTTTTGGCCGGGGAACTGCTGTGCGCAATGGCCGCGAGATCACGGTGGAGCTGCGCAGCGTCAACTCCCGGTACTTTGAGTATTCTTCCCGGATGCCGCGCACCTGCAGCTATCTGGACAGCCGCCTGAAAAAGCAGCTCAACGAGCGTGTCACCCGCGGCAAGCTGGAGCTGAGCCTGACGGTGCAGAATGTGGAGGCTGCCGACACGGTCGTCACAGTGAATATGGAGCTGGCCCGCAGCTATCAGCAGGCTCTCCGTACCCTGTCCGAGGAGCTCTGCATCAAGAACGACACCACCACCAGCCTGCTGACCCGGTTCCCGGATGTGCTGGCGACCCGCCACGCTGATGTGGACGAAGAACAGTTGTGGGAGGATGTTTCCGCCGTGACAGCTCAGGCACTGGACCGCTTTGTGGAGATGCGTGCCGCCGAGGGCGCCAAGATGAAAGCGGACGTGGAAAACCGCCTCAACTTCCTGGAGGAGTGCGTCGGCAAAGTGGAGACTCTGAGCGCAGGCCGGGTGGAGGCTTATACCAACCGTCTGTATGAAAAGCTCAAGGTCATTCTGGAAGACCGCAACATTGACGATGCCCGTGTCCTGACCGAGGCCGCCATCTTTGGCGATAAGACCGCGGTGGATGAAGAGACCGTCCGCCTGCGCAGCCACATTGCCCAGTACCGCTCCATTCTGGAGCAGAACGAGCCGGTTGGCCGCAAGCTGGACTTCCTGACGCAGGAGCTCAACCGTGAGACGAACACCATTGGATCCAAGTGCCAGGATCTGGACATCACCCGCATTGTGGTGGATATGAAAGCGGAGATCGAGAAGATCCGCGAGCAGATCCAGAATCTGGAGTGATCCTCCAAGAAAAGAGGGAACAGGATGAAGCTCATCAACATCGGCTTTGGCAACCTTGTCAGTGCCGGGCGGGTCGTGGCCGTTGTCAGCCCGGATTCCGCCCCGGTCAAGCGTCTGGTCAAAGAGGCGCGGGAGCGTGGAATGCTGATCGACGCATCCTATGGCCGGAGCACCCGCGCGGTGCTCATCATGGATTCCGACCATGTCGTCCTTTCGGCCTTGCAGCCGGAAACGGTGGCCAGCCGTGCCGCCGGGCAGCCGGAGGGCAAAGTGATAGAAGAGGAGCAGTAAAATCATGGAAAATGAAAAATATCTGTTTGTAGTTTCGGGTGCAGCCGGTACGGGCAAGGACAGTGTTGTCAAAGCCCTGCGGGAGGCCCACCCTGAAATCGAAAAGACGGTCTCCGCCACCACCCGTTCGCCCCGCCCCGGGGAGCAGGAGGGTGTGGATTACTACTACCGCACCCGGGAGCAGTTCCAGAAGCTCATCGAGGACGATGAAGTAGTGGAGCACAACTTCTATAACGGCAACTACTATGGTACCCTGAAAGAAGAGGTCAACAAGCGCCTCAACGCAGGCAAGCTGGTGGTGCTGGTCATCGACGTGCACGGCGCGGCCAATATCCGCCGGATGTATCCCGGTGCAACCACGGTCTTCCTGCTGCCTCCCTCGGAGGAGGAGCTGGAGCGCCGTCTGCGGGGCCGTGGTACCGAGACGGAAGAAAGCATCCGGGAGCGTCTTGCCACGGCCAAGCAGGAACTGGCCCAGCAGGACCACTTTGCCGTCAAGCTGGTCAACAACGAGATCGGCCCCTGTGCCGAAGAGCTGTACCAGGTCATCTGCCAGCGTGCAGGACTGAACGCATAAAGGAGCCGCGCGAATGCCAAAAACGGTGGGCGTTGCCGTCAGCAATGCAACCTTTCATTTCGACAAACTCTATACCTACGCCGTCATGCCGGCCCAGCAGGACGCTGTCCGCCTGGGCAGCATGGTGCTGGTGCCATTTGGGCGGGGGAGCCGTGCCCGGATGGGGGTGGTGCTGGCCTGCGACGCCGAGCCGGAAAGCTCCAAGCTCAAGTACCTGTTTGACGTCGCCCCGGCCTCGGCTTGCCTGACGCCGGAGCTGCTCAAGCTGGTCTACTTTTTAAAAGAACGGACGTTCTGCACCTATTACGAGGCCGTCAAGGCGGTCATCCCGTATGGGGCACAGTACAAGCCCGCCGTGGCTGCCGATGGTGTGACGCCGGTACTGCAAAAACAGCTCACCCGCCACACGGAGAATTCTTACCAGCTGGCCGGGGAGCTGCCCGCAAAGCCGAAACCGACCGCCAAACAGCTGGCGGCAGTGGCGCTGCTCAGTGGAGGCCCCCGCACGCAGGGAGAACTGGAAGAAAAAGGCATCAGCCGGGCGGTGCTGGACAATCTCTGCACCAAAGGCGTGCTGGCCTGTACGAGGGTCAACCGTTCCATCGACCTTTACGCCGGCATCCCGCTTCAAAATGAGCCTATCGTTCTGACGGAGGAGCAGCAGGCTGCCTATGGTGCCCTGCTGCCTCACCTGGAAGATACTGCCCCGCACTCGGCGCTGCTTTACGGTGTCACAGGCAGCGGAAAAACGCTGGTCTTTTTAAAGCTCATTGAGCGATGCTTACAGCTGGGCCGCAAGGCGCTGGTGCTGGTGCCGGAGATCAGCCTGACACCTCAGATGATCCTGCGGCTCAAGAGCCAGTTTGGCCGCCGGGTGGCCGTGCAGCACTCCGCCCTCAACCACACCGAACGGCTGCTCCAGTGGCAGATGATCCAGGATGGCGGGGCGGATATCGTGGTAGGCACCCGCAGCGCGATTTTTTCGCCGCTGGAAAACATCGGCCTTGTCATCATTGACGAGGAGCAGGAGCATACCTACCGCTCTGAGTCCGCACCCCGGTACTCCGCCCATGAGGTGGCCCGCCAGCGCGCGGCGGAAAACGGTGCACTGCTCCTGCTGGCCAGTGCCACCCCCAGCACCGAAAGCTACTTTGCGGCTCAGAAAGGCCGCACCCAGCTGGTCAGGCTGACCAAACGCTATGGAGGCAACCCGCTGCCCAGTGTCCAGATCGTGGATATGCGGGCGGAGCTGGCTTCCGGCAACCCGCGGGAGATCAGCCTTGCGCTGGAAGACGCCATCCGCTGCAACCTTGAAGCCCACAAGCAGACCATCCTGCTCCTCAACCGCCGGGGTTACCAGACGGTGGCTCAGTGCGAGGACTGCCGCGAGGTGCTCAAGTGCCACAAATGCAGTGTCCCCATGGTCTACCACAAGGCCAGCCACAAACTGCTCTGCCACTACTGTGGCAGCCAGATGGACCCACCCCCCAAAAACTGTCCCGCCTGCGGCGGCAAGCTGCAATACCGGGGCTTTGGCACACAGAAAGCAGAGGAAGAGCTTGCAAAGCTCTTCCCGGAAGCCCGCATCCTGCGGATGGATCAGGACTCCACCGCCGCAAAAGACGCCCACGAGAAGCTGTTGGCCCGGTTTGCCGATCATGAGTATGACATCATGGTGGGCACCCAGATGGTGGCCAAAGGGCTGGATTTTGAGGACGTGACCCTTGTAGGTGTCCTCGGCATTGACTCGCTGCTGTTTGCACAGGGCTTCCGGGCCTATGAAACGGTCTTCAGCCTCATCACTCAGGTGGTGGGCCGGAGCGGCCGGGCCAAAGACCCCGGTTTTGCCATCATCCAGACCAGCGACCCGGATAACCCGGTTCTGAACCTCGCCGCCGCGCAGGATTACGATGCTTTCTTCGAGCAGGAAATCGCATACCGCAGGCTGGGCCTTTACCCGCCGTTCTGCGGGCTCTGCGTCATTGGCTTCGCGGGTGGCAAAGAGATCGAGGTGGCCCGGGCGGCAGCTCGTTTTTCCGCATTACTAGGCCAACAGGCGGCCAAACAGCCGGACCTGCCTCTGCGGGTGCTGGGCCCGACCCCCGGCAACATTGAAAAAATCAACGACACCTACCGCTATAAGCTCACCATCAAGTGCCGCAATGACCGCCGTTTCCGGGATCTTGTCCGGGAAACGCTGGGCCTCTACGAGCAGGAAAAGCTGCCCTCTAAGGCCTCGGTCGTTGTAGACCTGCACTCGGATGGCGATATTTGATGATAACACAATACAAACTTTTGGAGGTTTCGATTTATGGCGATCCGTAACATTGTAAAAGAGGGCGACCCCATCCTGAACAAGGTCTGCCGCCCTGTGACCAATTTTGATGACCGTCTGGCTACCCTGCTGGACGATATGCGCGAGACGATGATCGCGGCTGATGGCGTGGGCCTGGCCGGCCCTCAGGTTGGCATGCTCCGCCGCCTGTTCGTGGTGTGGGACACCACCGATGCTCCGGACGAGATCCCCGAGGATTACGAGTACAAGTTCATTGATTTCGTCAACCCCGAGATCCTGGCTGTTTCCGAGGATGAAGAGACTGCCTACGAGGGCTGCCTCTCGTTCCCTGGCCATAACGGTGCAGTGACCCGCCCGGCGGCTGTCAAAGTCCGTGCACAGGACCGCAACGGGAACTGGTTTGAGCTGGAGGCCGAGGGCCTGCTGGCCCGCTGCATCCAGCATGAGAATGACCACCTGGACGGCATCACCATCATGCAGTCCAGCGAGTATTTCTATGAGGATACGGAAGAGGGCCGCGCTGCAGCCCGCAAAGCGAAAGGAAACAACTGATGCGCATTCTGTTCATGGGTACGCCGGACATTGCTGCCGAGTGCCTCAAGGCTCTGTACGCTGCAGGGCATGATATCTGCGCCGTCTACACCCGCCGGGATAAGCCGGTGGGTCGCAAGCAGGTGCTCACGGCTCCTCCGGTCAAAGAGGTTGCTCTGGAGCATGGTACGCCCGTCTTCCAGCCCCGCACCCTGCGGGACGGAGGCGAGGACGCCAACATTCAGGCGCTGGCCCCGGAGCTCATCGTGGTGGTGGCCTATGGCTGCATCCTGCCCGCCAGCGTGCTGAACATCCCGAAATACGGCTGCGTCAACCTGCATGTCTCCCTGCTGCCCAAGTACCGTGGCAGCGCCCCGGTGCAGTGGGCAGTCCTCAATGGGGATACAGAGACGGGTGTCTCCATCATGCAGATGGATGAGGGCCTCGACACCGGCGATGTGCTGGTCTGTGAGAAGATGCCCGTTGACCCCGAGGAGACCAGCGGCGAGCTGTTTGACCGTGTGACGGCTGTGGGGGCCCGCGTCCTCTGTGAGACCATCCCGGCCATTGCGGCAGGGACGCTCAAGCCCCAGAAGCAAGATCACGAAAACGCCACCCTGGCCCCCATGCTGGACAAGGCCATGGCCGAGTTCAAACTGTCGGAGTCTGCCGCACACATCCACAACTGGGTGCGGGGCATGAACCCCTGGCCCGGTGCCTGGTTTATGACGGCAGGCGGGAAGAAAGTCAAAGTCATGGAGTGCCGTGTGGCCCCCTCCCATGGAGAAGCGCCCGGCACGGTGCTGGCCACCAAGCCTCTGACGGTTGCCTGCGGTGAGGGTGCTGTCCAGCTGCTGCATGTGGTGCCGGAGGGCAAAAAGCCCATGGACGGCACCTCGTTTGCAGCGGGCCTCCGCCTGAAAACGGGGGACAGCCTCTGATGGCGGCCAATCCCCGCGCGGCGGCGGTAGCGGCTCTGGTCCGGCAGGAGCAGGATGGCTTTTCCAACCTGATTCTGGATGCCGAGCTCCGGCGCCGGGAGCTGGATGGCCGCGATAAAGCCTTTGCCAGCGCCATTTTTTACACGGTGCTGGAGCATCGCGGAACGATCGATTTTATTTTGGAGCAGTTTCTGCCCAAGGGCCTTGCCAAACTGGACGCCCCGGTGCGGGAGATCCTGCGGGCGGCAGTGGCGCAGGCACGTTATATGCAGGTGCCTGTCTCGGCGGCTGTCAATGAGGCCGTCAAGCTGACCCGGAGTTTCAAAAAATCCAGTGCGTCAGGCCTGGTCAATGCGGTCCTGCGCAAGGCCTGTGTCTATGACCTGGACAAAGCCGTTTTCAAGGATGAAATCGAAAAGCTCATGGTTCTCGGCTCCGCCAGCCGGGAGGTCGCGGAGTTTCTGCACCGCCATTACCCGGAGGAGGCACTTGGCATCCTGACCCATACGGCAGACGGCGGTATGACCAGCCTGCGGGCAAACCCGCTCAAGGCCAGCGCGGCACAGCTGTGTGAGCTGCTGATGCAAAATGGTGCCAAGAGCGCGGAACCGGGGATCGTCCCGGGCAGTGTGCTGGCCCGTTTTGAGGGCAGCCCGGCGGAACAGGAACTCTTCCGGCAGGGATACTACCATGTGGAGGGACAGGCCAGCCAGCTGGCGGCCCTCTGTGTGGAGGCAAAGCCGGGCGATACCGTGCTGGACCTCTGTGCAGCCCCCGGCGGCAAAACGCTGCTGCTGGCTGAGGAAATGCAGGGCACCGGGCGGCTCATCAGCTGCGATGTGACCGAAAACCGTGTCCAGCTCATTGCCAAGGCCGTGGAACGGATGGGATTTACCGCCTGCGTCGAGACGCTTTGCAATGATGCCTCCAGACCAAACCCCAAGTTGCCGCAGGCAGACCGCATCCTGGTGGACGCACCCTGCAGCGGGCTGGGAATCCTGGCCAAAAAGCCGGATATCCGCTATAAGAGCCTGCCCAAAGCCCGCCACGATGAATTATTGGCCACCCAATCGGCCATTCTGGACACAGCAGCTTCTCTGCTCAAAGCAGGCGGGCGGCTGGTCTACTCCACCTGTACCATTGACCCGGCCGAAAATGAGGAACAGGTGGCGGCATTTTTAAACCGCCATCCGGAGTTCCGGGTCGTCACGCCGGAGGTGCCGTTCCCGCAGGGGATGACGGTGGGGGAGCATGGAGCCCTCTCCGTACCTACCCGCACCGGGATGGACGGCTTTTTCCTCTGCGCGATGCAGAAACAATGACCAAATCCCGGTGTGCTGCACCGGGAAGCAATAGGAGAACGCAATGGAACAAAAACGCTGTATATCCTCCCTGACGCTGGAGGAGCTGGCCGCAGAGCTTAAAGCGCTGGGCCAGCCGGGGTTCCGGGCAAAACAGATCTTCCACTGGGTGCATCAGAAGCTGGTCACGGAGTTTTCCGCCATGACCGATCAGCCCAAGACCCTGCTGGCCAAGCTGGAAGAGCAGTTTTATATCGCGGCCCCGCAGATCGAGCGTCGGCAGGAGGCCAAAGACGGCACCGTGAAATATCTGCTGCGGATGGAGGACGGCAACTGCATTGAGACCGTCGTCATGCGCTACCACTATGGCAATACGGTCTGTGTCTCCACCCAGGTGGGCTGCCGGATGGGCTGCCGCTTCTGTGCCTCCACCCAGGCGGGCCGGGTGCGCAACCTGGAAGCAGGGGAGATCTGCTCTGAAATTTATACCGCTCAAAAGGACATCGGGGAGCGCATCTCCCACATCGTCCTCATGGGCATTGGCGAGCCGCTGGATAATTTTGACGAGGTGATGCGCTTCCTCGAGAACATCACCTCGCCGGAGGGCGTCAATATCGGGATGCGGAATATCAGCCTTTCCACCTGCGGTCTGGTGCCCAAGATCGACCAGCTGGCGGAGAAAAAGCTGCAGCTGACCCTTTCCGTCTCATTGCACGCACCCAACAATGAGATCCGCAGCGGGATGATGCCCGTCAACGACGCCTACCCGGTGGAGCAGCTGATGCAGGCTGTCCGCCGCTATCAGGATACCACGGGCCGCCGCGTCAGCTTTGAGTATTCCATGGTGCGGGGCGTCAATGATTCCGATGCCTGCGCAAAACAGCTGGCAAACCTCATCCGGGGCATGGGAGCCCATGTCAACCTCATCCCCATCAATCCGGTGGACGGCAGCCCCTACTCCGCCACCGATGCCGCAAACGTCCGCCGTTTCCAGCAGAAGCTGGAAAGTCTGGGCGTCAACGCCACGGTCCGCCGCCGTTTGGGCAGTGAGATCAGCGCCGCCTGCGGGCAGCTCCGCCGTGACGAGATGAATGGGAAAGCATAAGGAGAAACCTATGAAACTAGCAGGAAAAACGGACGTTGGCCGCGTCCGCCAGGAAAACCAGGACGATTACCGTGCCGGGGAGCTCCCCGGCGATGCGGCTTGGGTGCTTGTGTGCGACGGTATGGGCGGTGCACGGGGCGGACGCGAAGCTTCGCAAAGCGCATGCAACGTCATTGAGCGCTGCTTCCAGGAGCAGTATGCCCAGTGTATGCCCGGCGAGGAGGAAGCGTTTTTAAAGCGTGCCCTCATCAGTGCCAACCGTTTCATTTTCCAGAAAGCGATGCACGAGGAAGCCTTTGCCGGCATGGGCACCACCGCGGTCTGCGCGCTGGTGCGGGCCGGGCAGGCATTCCTGTGCCATGCGGGGGATTCCCGCGCCTATCTCTACCGGGATGGCAAGCTCACTCAGCTCACCCACGATCACTCCTATGTGCAGGAGCTGGTGGACTGCGGCACCATCACGGTGGAAGAGGCCGAGCACCATCCCCAGAAAAACATCATTACCAAGGCTCTTGGCGTGGATTACCGGCTGGAGCCGGAGTGCACCATCGTCAAGGTGCAGCCCGGGGATCTGCTGCTGCTCTGCTCGGACGGCCTGACCAACGCCGTCCCGCGGGAAGACATCGAGCAGCTGCTGGGCAAGGGCTCGTTCTACGACCTGCCGGACCGCCTGGTGGATACCGCCGATGAAAACGGCGGGCCGGATAATATCACCGCCCTGCTGCTGGGCGTAGAGCCGCTGGAGGTACGCCATGGATAATCTCATTGGCCGGACGCTGGACGGCCTGTATGCAGTCCGGGAGCTCATTGGCACGGGCGGTATGGCAAATGTTTATAAGGCAGTCGTGGTGGGGGAAAACGGCCCTGTCCCGGTGGGAACGGTGGTGGCCGTCAAGGTCCTGCGCCAGGAGCTGATGCACGACCCGGACCTTGTCCGCCGCTTTAAAAATGAATCCAAAGCCATTTCGCTGCTCAACCATCCCAACATCGTCAAGGTGTATGATGTCTCGGTCAGCGAAACGCTGCAATATATCGTGATGGAGTATGTGGACGGTATGACGCTGCGGGAGTACCTGAACGAACGCGGCGGCAAGCTGACCAGCCGGGAAACGGTGCATTTCATCTCCCAGATCTTAAAGGCTCTTGACCATGCCCACCGCAACGGCGTGGTGCACCGGGACATCAAGCCCCAGAACATCATGCTGCTGGACAATGGCCAGCTCCGGATGATGGATTTTGGCATCGCGCGGGTTTCCCGGGCCGAAAATCAGCTGGGCGGCGGCAAGGCCATGGGCAGTGTTCATTATATCAGCCCGGAACAGGCCAAGGGTGACGAAACAGACCGCAAGAGCGATATTTATTCGGTGGGCGTCATGATGTACGAGATGCTCTCGGGCAAGCTACCCTTTGACGCCGACGATGTAGTGGCCGTGGCCATGAAGCAGATCACCGACGAGCCCCGCTCCCTGCAGGAGCTGGCTCCCACTGTGCCGCATGGTCTTGTGGAGATCACGGAACGTGCCATGGCAAAGCTGCCAGCCAACCGCTACAGCAGCGCGGCGGAGATGCTGGAAGCGCTCAATGCCTATGTGGAGAACTCGGCCATCGTCTTCAACTACACTTATCTCCCGGAAGAAGTTCCTGAAAAGGTGGTGACACCCTCTATGAGTCAAAAACGTGAGGCAGGCACTGTCCGCGGCAGTGCCAAAAATACCCGCAAAAAAGGCAAGAAGCGGAGCTCGGCCTTTCTCCCGGTGCTGTTTGGCATCACGGTGGCCTTTGCGCTGGCCTGTGCCGCTTTGTGCTGGAGCATCCTCAACGATTCCAGCAATCTGATGAACCAGAAAGCCGATGTTGTCCTGGGCGATTACAGCGGCATGACGCAGGATGAAGTCAACGCTTCTCAACAGGTGGCCTCCGGCCAGATCACCGTCAACTGGGAGCAGGAGTATTCCAACGACTACGCCGCAGGCTATGTTTACAAGCAGTCTCCCGTGGCGGGCCGTACCGTCCGCGAGGGCCAGAGCGTGACACTGACCGTCAGCCTGGGCATCCAGTATGTCACGGTGCCGGACCTGACCAACTACCTGCAGGCCGATGGCGAACAGCAGCTCAAAGATCTGGGCGTGTCCGTTCTGGTCACCCAGGCGGTGGATGAATCGGTGGCCGCAGGCTCCATCATCCGCACCGACCCGGCCGCCGGCAGTCAGGTGGCCGCCGGGACTACGGTGGTCGTCTATGTCAGCCGCCCGCAGGTGAGCACCACCACCAAGGTGCCCTCTCTGGTGGGCATGAGTGTGGACGATGCCCGCACCCTGCTGGTGCAGAACAAACTGGGCCTCGGCAGTCAGTCGGAGGAGTACAGTGACCAGCCCGTGGGCACCATCATCAGCCAGAACCCCGGCGCAGGGGCATCCATCAAGCTGAACAGCCGTGTCAGTGTGGTCGTCAGTGCAGGCCCGGAGCCCGCACCGGAACCGGAAGCCCCCAGCAGCTCGGATGGCGGCAGTGATGGCAGCTGGTGGGGCGGCCTGTGGGGCAGCGGCGCTTCTTCTTCCAGCAGCACGGAGGGCGGCGAGAGTGCATCGTCCTCTGGCGGTGCCACTCTGGGGGACTGGTGGCAGTCCTGGCTGTCGTAAGGGAGGCCGCAGATGAACGGTTATATCGTGAAAGGCATCGGCGGGTTCTATTATGTCAAAACAGCGGAGGAAATCGTGGAGTGCAAGCCCCGCGGCATCTTCCGCAAACAGAAAATCACCCCGGTGGCAGGCGACGAAGTGACGCTGGAAACCGAGAATGGCGCAGCCGTCATTGCACAGATCGCGCCCCGCAAAAACGTCTTTGTCCGTCCGCCAGTGGCAAATCTGGATGTGCTGTTCCTGGTGGCCAGCACCACACAGCCTACCCCCAGCACACTGGTGCTGGATAAACTCTCGGCCATTGCAGTGGATAAAGGCGTTCAGCCTGTCATCGTCTGTACCAAAGGCGACTTGGCCGAAGCAGAATTCCTGCGCTCGGCTTATGAAAAATCCACCCTGCCTTTCATCCGGATCGATTATGAGACCGGAGCCGGGCTGGACGAGGTCAAGCAGTGGATCACAGGCCGTCTGTGTGCGTTCTGCGGAAACTCCGGCGTGGGCAAATCCACGCTGCTCAATGCGCTGCTGCCAGACGTGGAGAGGGAGACGGGTGCCATCAGCCAGAAGCTGGGCCGTGGCCGCCACACCACCCGGGAAGTGACCATTTTTGAGGCGTTTGGCGGGCGCATTGCCGATACGCCCGGCTTTGCCAGCCTGGAAGCCAACCGTGCCGGGTTTATCCCGAAAGAGAATCTAGAACACGCGTTCCCGGAGTTTGGGCCTTACCTGGGAGAGTGCCAGTTTACCGGCTGTTCCCACCGTGCAGAAAAAGGCTGCGCCGTCCGTGCCGCATTGGCCGAGGGGAAACTCTCCCAGACCCGGTACGACAGCTATTGCGCCATGTACGACGAAGTAAAAGACGTCAAAGACTGGCAGCGGCCCAAAGTTTAAAAACCTCTCACCCGTTCCGTCCCCCTACGGGGGCGCGTCCGGGAGCTCCCCTAACAGGGGAGCCAAGAATCGAGGAAGAAAGAAGAATCAGTTTTATGTCCCGTTGTGTGATCCTTTCCGCCTGCCCGGTTTCGCCGGAACTGGCAAAGCTGCTGCGCCCGGATGATTTCATCATCGCCTGTGACGCAGGCTACCGCAATTGCACTCCGCTTGGCTGCAAGCCCAATATCATAGTGGGCGATTTTGATACGGCTCCCTGCCCGGAGCAGCAGGATGACGACATTGTTGTTCTGCCCCATGTCAAGGATGATACCGATACCGAGTATGCCGCCAAGCTGGCCTCTCAAAAAGGCTTTACGGAGGTGTTGCTGTTGGGTGCTCTGGGTGGCAAGCGGCTGGAGCATACACTGGCAAACCTTTGCACCGGCCTTGGGCTGGAGCAGCGCGGCGTGCGGGTCGCCATTCAGGATGAGCGCAGCCGCGTCAGTTACGTACTCCCCGGTGAGACCCGCAGCTACCCCAAGGAAGATTATTTCTTCTTTTCTGTCTTCCCGCTGGAGGGAAAGGCCGAGGGTGTGTGCGAGAGCGGTTCGTTCTATGAACTGACGGATGCGATCTTGACAGCAACCTATCCGCTGGGCGTCAGCAATGAATATGCTGAGGGCTCTGACTGCATCACCGTCAGCACCCGCACCGGAGCACTGGTGGTCATTGAAACGCTGGCAGACGGTCCTGCTTGCTGAAGCGCCTGCACATTTTGTGCGCAAACCGCCTATACTGGGGCAAAACCAGTGAAAGGCGGGGTGCATCCATGCAGGTGGTTGTGGTAAAAAGTCCGAAACTTCTCCGGGGGCTGCTGTGCCGGTTGTTCGGCATCAAAAAGAGCCCCAAAGAGAACCTGTAACAAAAATCTGCCGGATGGCTGTGTGCTGTCCGGCAGATTTTTTGCGCATACCGTTTCATTACAGGGCATAAAATGTGCCAAGCGGACAGGAAAGGAGCGCGTTGCATGGAACTGAAGATTTTCCGGGATGCTTTGCCCGCTGCAGGTGCCAGCTGCACCCTCAAGGCGGAGCTCCCGTTGGAAACAGAGATTTTGATTTCCGATTACCTGCCCCCGGTCTTTAAGCTGGTCAAGTGTTTTGTGCGGCCGGTGGTGCTGCAAAAACAGCTGCAGCCCGGGCGGCTGACGCTGGACGGCTACCTGCGCTGTACGGTCTATTATCAGGGCGAGGACGGCGCGGGCCTCTGCCAGACCGAGCAGAAGCTGCCCTTTACCAAAACGCTGGAGCTGCCGGAATTCCCATTTACGGCGTGGGCGGCACAGGTGGAGGGACAGACGGAATATGTCAATTGCCGGGTGGTCAACCCCCACCGTATCGAGGCACGGGGCGCGTTCGGGCTGGTGGTATCGGTTCATGCGCAGAACAAAACAGAGCTCATCACTGCACTCTCGGAGGGGGGCATTGAGCAGAAGTTTACCACCATCACGGGCGTGCGGCGTGCCGCTGTGCTGGAAAAGCTGATCACCGTGGAGGGGGAGCTTGCACTGGAAACAGCCCCGGCGGCAGTTCTGGACTTCTCCGGCACGGCAGAGGTCCGGGAGCTGAAAGTCTTGCGGGGAAAGGCTGTTGCCAAGGGAGAAATCAAAGGACAGTGTGCCTGGCGTGCTGAGGGAGAGACGAGCCTGCGGAGCACCAGCATCACACTGCCGTTCAACCAGGTGCTGGACGCGGAGGGACTGAGTGAGGACTGCCGCTGCCTGTGTGTGGTGGAGCCCACAGGGTTCACACTGGCACAGGGCGAGGGGGACACTTCCGGCCCCGGCACACTGACCGTGACCGCCATGCTCCGGCTGCGGGGTTGGCGGCCTTACCAGCTCCAGTGCGTGACCGACGCGTTCTCAACGAAATTTGAGACGACACAGACCATGCAGAACATCTTATCCGAGCGGATCGTCTGCCCGCTGAGTGCATCTGCTACCCTCAAAGGCTCCGGTGCGCTGCCGGATGCCGGGGCAAAGGTGCTGGCCTGTTTTGCCTTTTTTGGCCCGGCTCAGCTGGCATTCCAGAATGGCCGCTGGAACCTGACGGCTCGGGTAACCGTCACGGCCTTTGCGGAAAATACGCTGGCCGAGCTGGAAAGCTATGAAAAAACATTGGAAATGGATCTTGCGCTGGATACCACGCTGCCGGAAACAGCGGATCTCTACCCGGAGTGCTGGCTGAGTGTGGAAGATCTGCAATGCACGGCACAGGGCGGTGCACTGGAAGTAACGGTGACGGCCCGGGTGGAGGGGACGATCCTGGAGCGCTGCACAACAGCCTGCGTGGAGAGCATTGCGCTGGGAGAACCGCTGACTCCAGCCGACCCGGAGATCTCGCTGCGGGTCTATTATGCACAGGCAGGGGAGCAGCTGTTTGAGATCGCCCGGAGATTCTCCGTCTCTCCAGGGCAGATGCTGGCTGCCAATGACCTGCCCGAGGGCACAGAGACCCTTGCAGCGCCTCGCAGACTGCTGGTACCCGGCGGGTAATATTTGCCAAACAACCCGAGTCTTGTCTGTAAAAACTGCACAAAGCCCGATTTAAGTATGACTTATGAAAGAAACGGGAACAAAAACTTGCGGAATCCTCTGGTAAAGTGCCGCTGGCGCTGTTATAATTTGAGTCGTCTGTTAAAAGAGAACCCCAAAAGAGGGAAGGAGCAAGGATATGTTAAAAAGTACGGAGCTGGAAAGCGCAGCTTACCAGTTTGAAGCAAAAATGCCCCTCAAGCACGCCATCCCACTGGGTCTGCAGCATGTGTTTGCCATGTTTGTGGGCAACCTGACCCCGCTGCTGATCATCACCAGCGCCTGCGGCCTGGCAGGCGGCGAGTTTGCCGACCTGCAGGTCAGCCTGCTGCAGAACGCCATGTTTGTGGCCGGCATCGTCACGCTGGTCCAGCTGTATGCAGTGGGCCCCGTCGGCGGCAAAGTGCCCATCATTATGGGCACCAGCTCAGGCTTCCTGGGCGTGTTCAACAGTGTGGCGGCTACCATGGGCGGCGGCGTCATGGCCTATGGTGCCATTATGGGCGCGTCCATTCTGGGCGGCATCTTTGAGAGCGTCCTCGGCGTCTTCCTCAAGCCTCTGCGCAAGCTGTTCCCCTCGGTCGTTACCGGTACGGTCGTGCTGTCCATCGGCCTGTCGCTGATCTCCGTCGGCATCAACTCGTTCGGCGGCGGCAACGGTGCAAAGGACTTTGGCTCTATGGAAAACCTGCTGCTGGCAATTTTCGTGCTGGTGGTCATCCTGTTCCTCAAGCACTGGACCACAGGCTTTCTGAGCTCTTCTTCCATCCTCATCGGCATCATCGTGGGTTATGTTGCTGCCATCATGATGGGCTTTGTGCTGCCCACCACTGGTGTTACCGCTGACGGCGTGGAGTTCACCAAGGCATGGGTCCTCAACTGGGACAAAGTAGCACAGGCCAGCTGGTTTGCCATTCCCAAGCTGGTGCCCGTTAAGATCGTGTTTGATCTGCGCGCCATCCTGCCCGTGATGGTCATGTTCATCGTCACCGCTGTGGAGACGGTGGGCGATATCTCCGGTGTGATGGAGGGCGGTATGAACCGCGAGCCCAGCGATAAAGAGCTGTCCGGCGGTGTCATCTGCGACGGCCTGGGCTCCACCTTTGCCGCCTGCTTTGGCGTGCTGCCCAACACCTCGTTCAGCCAGAACGTCGGTCTGGTGGCCATGACCAAGGTGGTCAACCGTGGTGCACTGGCTACCGGTGCAGTCTTCCTGATCCTCTGCGGCCTCATCCCCAAGCTGGGCGCACTGGTCTCCATTATGCCTCAGGCTGTTCTGGGCGGTGCGGCTGTCATGATGTTCTCTTCCATCGTGGTGTCTGGTATCCAGCTCATCACCAAAGAGAAGATGACCCCGCGCACCCTGACCATCGTTTCCGTGGCTCTGGGCGTCGGTTATGGCATGGGTGCAAACTCCAGCATTCTGGCACACACCCCGCAGGCCATCCAGCTCATCTGCGGTGAGTCCGGCATCGTCCCGGCAGCCTTTGTGGCCATCGTGCTCAACCTGCTGCTGCCGAAAGACGACAAAGCGGAATAATTACAGCATCGCTTCCAGCTTCTGCAGGGCTTCCGGGGTGTCGGCATCCCACAGCTCTTCGTGGTGAGCGGTATAAAAACAATGTACCTGTTCCGGATACTGCCGGAGCAGAAAACTGCCACCCTTGCCCTCAGGCAGGGCGCGCAGGGCGGGGAAATACCCGCTGTCAAACAGAACGGGACTTCCGACCAGGGGGGTCGGGTCATCTTTGGCCCGATATGCCAGCCGGAAGATCATCCGTTCTGTTTCTTTTTGTGTCTGGAGGTGCTCTGCAAAGGCGCGGAGCAATGATTCTACGCTTTCCCGCCGCAGCAGAGGCTGATCTCCGGGCAGGAACATGCAGCCCGCAAGGTCAGGCCGCTCTGCCAGCAGCGCTTCCAGTCCCAGCCGCACCGTGTCGTTCCGGCCTGGCAGAGCGTGGAGCAGGCAGGGAACGCGGACTTCTCTGCAGAGCGTTTCTACCTCCGGGGAGCGGGCCACTACTACCCGTGAAGCCAGAAGCGGCGTGTCCGTAGCGGCAAAAGCGCGGCGGAGCATGGGCTCTCTGCCGGGGCCAAAGGGTGTCAGCAGCTTGTTGGAGCCAAAGCGGGTGGAAAGCCCCGACGCCATGATGACACACCCGACGGGCAAGGTCTTGTTTTCTGCCATAAAAAGTCTCCCTTACAATCGCGGCAAAATTGCTGTCTTATCAATAGCATTATAAAATAAATTGTGTTAAAATAAAAGTAATCACCGAAAAAAGAGAGGAACTGCGTATGATGACGATTCGGGAATATAAAAAAGCCGAGAGCCTGGAAGAAGCATGGCAGCTCAACCAGAAAAAACCCAACCGTGTTCTGGGTGGAATGATCTGGCTCAAGATGGAGAATCTCAACGTTGGTACTGCCATTGATCTGTCCGGCTTGGGGCTGGACACCATTGAGGAGACGGACGAGGGCTTCTCCATTGGTGCCATGGTCACGCTGCGCCAGCTGGAGCTGCACCCCGGCCTCGCTGCCTATACGGACGGTGCCGTGCGGGAATCGGTGCGGCACATTGTGGGCGTGCAGCTGCGCAACCTCGCCACGGTGGGCGGCAGCATTTACAGCCGCTTTGGCTTTTCCGATGTTCTTACCATGTTCCTGGCGCTGAATGCTTCGGTGGAACTGTATAAAGGCGGCATCGTCCCGCTGGCGGAGTATGCCCAGCACCCCTATGACCGGGATATTCTGGTGCGGGTCATTGTGCCAAAAGAAGACGCAAAATTCTGCTACCAGTCGGTGCGCAATAGTCAGACAGATATTCCGGTGCTGACCTGTGCGGCCGCAAAGAACGCCGCCGGGGAGTATCGCTTTGCCATCGGGGCCCGCCCGGGCAAGGCCGTGCTCTATACCCTGCCGGCCGATGCGGGGGAGACGCCGGAGCTCACGAGCGCCCGGTTTGCTGCCTCCATCCGGAGCAGGATCAAGACCGAGAGCAACATGCGCGGCAGTGCGGAATACCGCAACCATCTGGCAGGTGTGCTGGTCAAGCGCGCCGTCAAGCAGCTGGGCTGAGAGAGGAGACGACCATATTATGCAGATCAATCTTATCTTAAACGGCACCAAGGTGTCGGCCGATGTGGCCGCGGACACCCTGCTGCTGGATCTTGTGCGCAGCCAGGGCTGTGCCAGTGTCAAGCGCGGCTGTGAGACCTCCAACTGCGGTTTGTGCACGGTGTTCCTGGAGGACAAGCCCGTCCTTTCCTGCTCTGTTCTGGCTGCCCGTGCTGATGGCAAACGGGTCACGACACTGGAGGGCCTGCAGGAAGAAGCCGCGGAGTTTGGTGCATTCATTGCGGACCAGGGCGCAGAGCAGTGCGGCTTCTGCAACCCGGGCTTTATCATGAACGCCCTCG
>OJNK01000723.1_pt1 | contig 20373 bp, 15 predicted proteins | sample 1597811 | NCBI WGS metagenome assembly OJNK01 (sample SAMN00265073, study PRJEB22529) | human gut metagenome
CGTATGAAGCGGCAGAGGATATGCTGATGGTTCTGGATGAGGATAATGAATTATCCCCGGAAAGAGTGGAAGAAATCATTGCCGACATGCAGGCTCAGGACATTTGGGATGAGTACATAGGTGTGACAATGTTTGTTCTTCGGCAGGGAATTTGATAAAATGACGTATCATCGTTGCTCTGAACGCTCTGTAATTTTGGCACCCGCCCAGGCTGCAATTAAGTCTCCCCGGAAATAAAATCTGGTAGGACAAAGAAGATAAAAGCTCTTGGCTTCTGTAATGGAGGCCAAGAGCTTTTTGCATCTTGTTTTGTAAGCGGAAAGAGGTTACAATAATAGAAAAGAAAGCGTATATCAGTCGAATAAGGTGGTAGGCCTATGAAGTTTTTCGAAGTGGTTCCCAGTGAACTTTTCTCGCCGTTGGCTTCGCCCAACCGTATTTTATATGCGGATGCACTGGACGTACTGTACGCAGCATACCAAGAAAACCTGAAAATACGGGAAGATGTTTTGTATTCCATGCTGCGCGGCAGGCTGGAGCAGGAACTGGCGGATGCTACGTTTGAAGATGAAGACATTAACGAAGAGGAACTGAGGGATATCTCTGGCCGCGCCCGTTTTTTGATCCGCAAGCTGTGTAGTAAGGGGTGGTTTGAGAAGGAACGTGGGGATGATTTTGAAGAGTATATCACGATTCCTAATTACAGCAGCCGCTTGCTGGAATTATTCCACCAACTCCGCGATGATAGCCCGGCTCGTGGATATTCCTATGTGTTTGGAACGTTCTCTGCATTAAAGGTCGCTGACGATAGCGACAATGCTTACGAAAAAATGACGGCGCTTTACAGTGCCTACGATAACACAACGGCACTGATTAGTTTGTTGCAAATGGTCTATCATAACGTAAAGCATTACTTTCAGATGCAGATCGATATGCAGGATGTCAACCAGGTGCTGGCTGCACACTTCAATGACTTCGGACAAAAAGTTGTGGAGGCATACATCCGTCCGCTGAAAATCAAAGACTCAGTGCCGAAGTATCGTGTCCCAATTCAATCTATACTGAGACGGTGGGAAGAAGATGACGCGCTGCTGATGACGATGGCAAATGAAGCATTGCGTGATAAGCGGGGCAAGACATTGGAAGACTGCCGTGCCGATCTGCTGAGGAAAATTTTCTGGATCGAAGAACGCTATGACAATTTAGAGAAGGACTATCTTGAAGAAATTGATACGCAGGTCCGGCGCTATACCAGGGCAGCAACACAGAAAATCGAGAACCTGACGAACCGAGATCAAAGCGTGCGCGGCAATTTGAATGTTTTGCTGACGGCACTGTCCAGAAACCGCAGGGCGTCTGAGCTGGTGGACCAGATACAACCGGCATTTCAATTGTATGAGCAGTCTTTTTTGTCAGAAAAAAGTCTGTGGTACCGTAAGCGCCCCGAAAAACGGACAAAAACCGCGTCGGTGCTGATACAAGATGATCAGGCACCGAATACGGAAGAACAGGTCAGAGCGGCACAGTTGCTGCAATCGAAATATGGCCGGGCAGCAGTAAATGCTTACGTGCAGGGATGGCTGGGAGACGCTGACATTCGTTGCTCGGAGGAGCTCTCGCTTGAAGAGGACAAGGATTATATCATGAGTTTGCTGGCAATCCTTGGAAGCAAGGATGCATCTGCCGGTTATGTGGTCCAGGAACTCGATGGCATTTTTTGCAAAAATGGCTATTCGATCCCGCAAATGCAGATCCGAAGGAAGGAGAAGAAGCCGTGAATTTTGATTTTGTTACCAATGCAACGGCAAAAGAACTGGAACAATTCAAATCTGTCTGCAATCAGCTGCTCAGCCGCACATACATTGTGCGAACCATCTACCAGCCGGGAAAAGGCAGGGTGGATAACCCAGACTATCTTTTTCTATCACGGCACTATGAGGCTGTACAGGAGTACCTGAGCCTGCTGGACTGGGATTTGCGCAGGGATGAACTGAACGGATACTTTTATGTGTTGAACACAGACGAGGCTAACCGTTGCAACCTCAATAAAAAAGAAACGGCGATTTTGCTGGCATTACGGCTGATTTACGAAGAAAATATGGAGCGTTTGGGTTTGGAGCAGGATGCCGTGTGTACTGTGCGGGATGTGCTGGAAAAAGTGGTGACCGACTATCCCGTTTTTCCGGCTAAGCCGAATATGGAAGAGGTCAAACGCGCGTTTACGGTACTGGAAAACCATTCTGTGATTCAAAGACTGGAAGGAAAATTCAACCAGGGCAGCTGCAGGATCGCAATACTGCCCACCATTCTCTCTGCGGTCTCCAGCGAAAAGCTGAACTTGGTGGTGTCTGTTTTAAAAAAGGAGGAAACAGATGAAGAAGCTGAAGAAGATCCTGCTGATCAACTGGCTCTATTTCAGTAAGGAACTGATTGAAGTGGGCGACATCAATTTCCTGACTGGCAAGAACGGCGCCGGAAAGTCAACGGTCATCGATGCACTGCAGATCGTACTGCTGGGCGAGACAAATTCCCGCAATTTTAATCAGGCAGCCAACGAAAAATCGCAGCGCACATTGGAAGGCTATCTGCGCGCCGACATGGATGATAACAGCCCGTATTCCCGCCGTGGTAAGGACTTTTCTACCTATATTGTCTGCGAATTTCAGGATGAGATGGAGGGCAGCAGCTTTGTGACGGGCGTTACCTTTGACTGCCGCAGCGATGGAAGTTACCGTGATACATTCTTTATTTACACGGGGACACTGCCGGAAAATTGCTTTATTGAACAGGGCGAGGCAATGGAGACTTCTGCACTTCGCCGTTTTTTGAAGCAGAACTATGCACGGGCAGAATTTTACGATACCCAAAAAGAGTATCGCCGCAACATGCTTGCAAAGTGGAACGTCCACAACGAGCAGGTCTTACGGATGATGAAGAAGGCTGTTTCGTTCCGGCCAATTGTGGATATCCAAAAATTTATTACGGAGAACATCTGCGATATTCCGGATAAACCCAATATTGAGCTGATGCAGCAAAACATCCGGGATTATAAACGGCACGAATTGCTGGCGCAGCGTCAGCAGGAAAAGCTGGATGCACTGCAGCAAATCAGCAGGCTGTATCAGGAGATGAACCAAGCCATAGACCGCTGCCAGATCCAGAAGTTTCTGGTACGGTGGGCCGAAAAAGAAGCTGCGCAGACAGAGATCGACCAGAGGAAATTGGAACGAACTGAATGCAAGGAGAACCTTGCAAATGTGAATGAGCAACGGGAGGAGCTTGAGCGGCAGATCGAACAGAAAGAAACGCGCCGCAGTGAGCTGGAGCTGGCCTGCAGGCAGAGCAACGTTTTCCAGGAGGAAGAGCGTCTGCTCAACATGGAAAAGGCTCTGAGAGATGAGCAGAAAAAGCTGGAACAGGGTCTGCAAAATCTTGAAGTGGAGATTAAGCGGGAAGCACGGCATTTGCAGAGATTCTGTGGGGAGATACAAGAACTGGAACCGGAAGAACTTCTCATACCGGTGCAGGAAGCGGCGAACACGGCGCAGAAAGCATATGCTGTATTTACTGGTGACGAGAAGGGATTGTTTGCCCGGCCTGTGGAGTTGTTTGAAACGGGGCAGCAGGCAGCGGCCGAATTGTCGGATGCTGTCCGCAGTGCGGCTCATAAAACAGAGGATCGCATTGCAGAGCTGAAGAAGCAAGCCGACCAGAAAAGTGCGGTGCTTGCAAATCTGCGCAGGAACATCAAAGATTATCCCCATGGGCTTCTGCTGTTCAAAGACCGGCTGGAAAAGGATCTGGCGGATAAAACAGGGCATGCGGTTCCCATTTATATTCTGGCTGATGTGCTGGAAATGGCAGATGAGCGCTGGCGTGGAGCGGTAGAAGGCTACCTAAATAACCAGAAATATTATCTGCTGGTGGAGCCGGGACGTTATCAGGATGCACTTAACATTTACGACCGGCTGAAGCAGGAAGCAGAGTACCGTGCGTTTGGTCTGGTAGATATCGGAAAACTGCGGGAAAAAGAAACACTTCGACCGCTGCCCGGCAGTCTGGCAGAAAAGGTGGAGACAGAAAACAAGCTGGCACGCAGCTATGTGGACTATCTTCTGGGTCGGGTGATATGCTGCGACACGGCAGAACAGTTGCGCTGCTATAAGACGGCAATCACGGCGGAAGGAATGCTGTATCAGGGCTATGTGGCCCGCGCACTTCGGAAGGGATGGATGGAAGACGCCTTCATCGGGCGGCGTGCGGTGCAGCTCCGCATCGACCATCTGGAAAAGGAACTGGCCTGTCTGCAGGAAGAGCTGCGGCATTGGCAGCCGCTCCAGAAGCAGCTGACCGGCCTGAAGGAGCCGCTTTTTACCCAAAGATTCGTCCGAATCGATGTGGCGCAAAAGCAGGAGGACTACCAGCGCGTCCAGACGATCACCAAGGAAATCGCAGAAGTCAAAAATCAGCTTTCCCAGCTGAATCTGTTCTGGTTGGATGAGCAGCGGCGCATCATTGAACAGTTGAAAGAAGAGATCCTTGCATTCAATAAGGAAAAAGATGCGAAAAATGTGCAAAAAGGGAAGTTGGAAAGCCGCATCCATCAGCTGGAATATGAGATCTTGCCGGAAAAATACCAACGGTATGAGGCCATCGAAGATGTTTTGAACGAGGAGTTCACGAAGGAATACCGAGAAACCATCGGCGTTCCCCGCTATCGGCAGGAGCTTGTCCGCTTGAAAAAGGCAGATGTCATCCGCAAGAACTTTGGCGACAGTTTGGCGCAGAGCACAAAGGCGATGGACGGGGCTCAGAAGAAACTGTTTGAAGCACGCAGAGAATATGCAGAACGGTTCAAACCCTGTGCATTCCAGATCGAGGTGATGGATAACACCGAATACGAGGAAGAACGGCGTACTCTGCAGGAAAGCGAGCTGCCCCGATACAAAGAAAAAATTCGGGCGGCACGGGAAAGCGCAATGGAGCAATTCCAGAACGATTTCCTTGCCAAACTGAAATCCAGCATCGACCAGGTGCAAGAACAGGTGCACAATCTGAACAAGGCCCTGCGCCAGGCACAATTTGGCACAGACAAGTACCAATTCCGTGTAGGGCCAAACCCGGATTATCTGGATTACTATAACATGATCACGGCAGATGAATTGATGGAAGGCGAATCCGGTCTATTCGCACTGCCCTTTCAGCAAAAATACGGCCCATTGATCGAAAAACTGTTCAGCCAGATCACAATGGCAGACGATACGCAGCTCAATGTCCGCAAACAGAGCGAACTGCAGGAGAATATCGTCCGCTATACAGACTTCCGGACGTATCTGAAGTTTGATTTGGAAACGACCGATCAGAACGGTTCCAAGCAGCTGCTTTCTCAAACACTGAATATGAAGTCCGGTGGCGAAACACAAACGCCATTCTATATTGCGGTGCTGGCCTCGTTTGCCCAGCTGTACCGCGTCAACGATGCTACCCGTTTTGGTAATACGGTGCGTCTGGTGGTGTTCGATGAAGCTTTCAATAAAATGGATAGTGACCGGATCACGGAGAGTGTACTCCTTCTCCGAAAGATGGGGCTGCAGGCGATCATCTGTACGCCGCCGGATAAGGTCTCGGACATTATGCCCATTGCAGATCGCACATTATTAGTGGACAAATCCGGATACCGGATGCATATCATTCCATTTGGAAAGGAGATGCAGAATGAAGGAAGCACAGGTGATCCTGAATCGTCTGCTGGATAAGTTTGAAAACAGTAAGCATCTTTCTGAACCCAACACATCCAGACGTCGGGTAATGCTGCGCATTGATAAAAGGGAGTTGCCAGAGTATCAATACGAAGATGCGGTGGTTCGGGATGCTTACAATATTGCAGCGCGGGAGCTGGAGCAGCAGGCTTTGGTGCGTCTGGAATGGGCGAGAAAGCAGAGCGTTCTCTCTTGCATTGTGCTGGATCTGGAACGGGTCGCACAGTGCTATGAATGCGCCGACAGAGTGCATCCGCGAAAAAAGGCAGAAGAGGTTGCAAACATCATCATGCAGAAGCTGAAAGACAATCCCGTTCCATGGATCGCGGCATGGAGGGATGCTGTATGTGCTCAGGTGCGGAACAGCATGAAAGTGCCGACGTATTGCAGGGAAAACGACGGTCTGCTGCAGGAGCTTTTGCTCACGTTTCAACGGTATGCGGAGCTGTCTGGCAGTGTGACGATGCGTGCATTCAGCAGCCAGTGTTTTCACGATACCAAGTATTTTGAGCGAAATGTACGGGAGCTGTTTCTTACCATTGCACGAAAGTACAATACCCAACTGGCGGCGGCCTGTACAGAAGCGGAACTTGGTGAGCGAGATCAGCTTGCATTTCTGGGAATCTATGCCCGCCCGGAGCTTTACGAACTCTCGGGCGATTGCGCGATCTGCTTGAAGAAGGGAGAACTACAGCTCAGCGCAGCAGAACCTTATGGATTGGCTTTGCCCAGTACACTTGTGTCAGAGATTGTGGACATTGAACTGAAAAACATCTGCTGCATTACCTTTATCGAAAATAAAACGAACTATGATGAATATTTGCTGGCGGAAAAACAGCCGGAAGAACTTGTTGTTTATCACGGCGGCTTTCTGAGCCCGCGGAAGAAAAAACTTTTTGAAAAACTGGCTGCTGCGGCAGGGGAAACCATGCAAATTCGATTCTGGGCAGATATTGATCTGGGCGGTTTTTGTATGTTTGAAAACCTGCAAACGGTGTTCCCACAGCTTGAACCCATGCGTATGGAAGGGCGCTTTGTGGAACAGTACCACAAAAATGGCCTGAAGCGGCCGGAGCAGTATCTGAAGAAGCTGAAGGAAGAGCGGAATGCGGGAAGACATACGCTGTTTGTTGATGCAATTGATAAGATTTTGCAATATGGGGTCACAATCGAACAAGAAACATTTCTGGAGTAGAATTCATGCGAAGATAAGAACGTACTATCATTCTTCCCAAATGCCCTGAATTTTGCCACTTGCCCAGGCTGCGATCAAAAATCCCCGCAAGTGATGGTGTGAGCGCTTGAAAAGCGCGAATAAAAACCCATAACGCAAATGAACCGCCCCGGTTTCCGAAGCAGGAAGCCGGGGCGATTTTTTGCACAAAGAAGAAAGCTCTTTTTCGGAACTTTGATGAATTTGAGTGGTGCCGTTGACAGCAGAAAGGCAGAGGCGTATCTTTGAAACGGAAATCAGAGTATGGCAGGATGGAAATGCCGACCGGATGAGAATGGAACGGACGGGCTGTTTTTCATTTTCGGAGATAAAGCCATGAAAGTACGGATTATGGGACATGTCGTCTGCTATGCTTACTACATGGGATACACGACCCATCAGGAAAGGAGCAAAAATGAGACGGATGCTGGATCGATCACGGCTTCTGGCCGGCAAAACGGACCCGGAAAATAGCAATCTGTGGCTGCCGCTCTGGATGCACCTGCGGGATACGGCAGAGATCATGGAGCTTCTGGTGCGGAAATGGCTGTCCGACAGCGTAAAAAAGGCATCCGGATTGGAAGAGGAAGAATTGGTGCAGCTGGCCCGCTTTTTGGGCTGGGGGCATGATCTGGGTAAGGCAATTTTAATCTTCCAGAGCACGATCATGCAGTGTTTGCCCGAGGCGAAACAACGGCTGGAACGCCTGACACCGCTGAGCTGCCAGAAACTGAACCGGTGCGAAACGCCCCATGCCCGGGCGAGTGAAGCAATTTTGAGAAAACTGGGGTGCCCTGACGGGATCGCTTCGGTTGCGGGTGCCCATCATGGCAAGCCGCAGGACGGTACAGAAGTTGACAAACAGTTTACATGCTGGGAAGTCAACTACTACCCGGAAGAGCAAAAGGGCATCTGGGAGGGCTTTTGGAACGAATTGTTTCAAGAGGCACTGCAGGACAGCGGCTATTCCGGGGTGGACGCGCTGCCGGTGCTCAACCAGCCCGAAGAGATTTTGCTGACGGGGCTTTTGGTCATGGCGGACTGGATCGCCAGCAACACGGATTATTTCCCGCTGATCCCTGTGGAAGAGCTGGGCAGTAAGGAGGTTTATCCGGAACGTGCGGATCGGGCGTGGCGCGAATGGGATAAACAGGAGACTGCTTCACCCTGGGCGGCGCAGACCAGCATTGCAGAGCCGGAGGAATTTACAAAGCGGTTTGGCTTTGCCCCAAATGCGGTGCAGCAGGCGGCTATGGAAGCCGCCAACACCATGGATGCACCGGGCATTTTGATTCTGGAAGCACAGATGGGCGTGGGCAAGACCGAGGCGGCGCTGGCGGCAGCGGAAATTCTGGCGGCACGCTTTGGAGCGGGCGGCATCTTCTTTGGTCTGCCCACGCAGGCAACGGCAAACGGGCTTTTTCCGCGTTTGCTGCAATGGGCAGAAAATCAGCCTGATGACCTGCCCAGATCGATCCGGCTTGCGCACGGCATGGCGGAACTGAACGAAGAGTATATCCGCCTGCAGCAACGGCCGGTGCGGGTGGAGGACGACTGGGACGACCCGGAAGCAGAAGAGCAGCGGGTGCAGGTGCATCAGTGGTTCCGGGGCAGCAAGCAGGCGCTGCTGGCAAACTTTGTCATCGGCACGGTAGACCAGCTGTTGATGGCGGCTCTGTGCCAGAAGCATGTGATGCTGCGGCATCTGGGCCTTGCGGGCAAGGTGGTGATCGTGGACGAATGCCACGCTTATGATGCGTACATGAACCGCTATCTGGACCGTGCGCTGGAATGGCTGGGCTGGTATCGGGTGCCGGTAATCCTGCTGTCGGCCACTCTGCCCGCCCGGCGGCGTGCAGAGCTGATCGAAGCTTACCAGCAAAAGCGCCGCCCCGGCCCGGATGCGCCGTGGAAAACCAGCTGCGGCTATCCGCTGCTGACATGGACGGACGGTGCACAGGTGCAGCAAAAGACCATCCCGCTGGATACGGCCGCCCGGAATGTGCAGACGGTGCGCCTGACAACGGAAGAACTGCCCGATTTCCTGTCCCAGAAAATGCAGGCTGGCGGCTGCGCGGGCGTCATCGTCAATACGGTGCGCAAAGCGCAGGAGGCGGCGCAGCGGTTGCGTCAGGTGCTGCCCGAAAAGGAAGTGCAGGTGTTCCATGCGCAGTTCCTGATGCCAGACCGTGCCGCGCGGGAACAGGAGCTGATGCGGCGCATCGGTAAGCGCTCCACCGCTGCAGAGCGTGATGGGCTGATCGTGGTAGGTACGCAGGTATTAGAGCAGTCGTTGGATGTGGATTTCGATGTGATGGTTACAGAGCTTTGCCCGATGGATCTGCTCTTACAGCGCATCGGCCGTCTGCAGCGCCACCCAGATCGGTCTCGTCCGCAGCCGCTGCAAACAGCGGTCTGTGCTGTGCTGGACACGGGCACAGCGGAATTTGACAGGGGCAGTGAGGCGGTGTATGGTCAATGGCTGCTCTGGCGCACCCGGGCATGCCTTCCGGAGAGCATCTGCCTGCCGGAGGATATCTCTCCGCTGGTGCAGAAAGTCTACGGCTGGGAACAGGCCGATGTATTGCCTGAGGAGGAACGGAGTGAGGGTATGTGCAAAGCCTACGAGTTTGCGCAGGCCCAGCGCAAAGAGCGGGCACAGGTGTATCTTGTGCCGCAGCCCGAAGTGCACAAAAGATTCAAACAACTCAATACCTTGGATGGCTGGATGCAGAATGTGGGTGCACATTCTGATGCAGCTGCACGGGCAGCGGTACGGGACGGCGACCCCTCGGTGGAGGTGCTGGCGATGCAGCGCCGGGCAGACGGAAGCATCCACTTCCTGCCGTGGCAGGAAAACGGCAGAGCGGTCGCATCCGATCAGCCGCCGCAGCCCGAAGACGCTTTGCAGATCGCCCGGCAGAAGCTGCGGCTCCCGGCGGTGTTCGGCAAAGTGTGGAAGGTGGACGAGGTCATCCGGGAGCTGGAAGCGGACAACCGCAGCGGCCTTGCGGCGTGGCAGCTGTCTCCGCTGCTGCACGGAGAGCTGGTGTTGCTGCTGGACGAAAACCTGACCGCCCATCTTGCGGGCATGGAGCTTTGTTATGACCGTGAAAACGGCCTGACCTACCAAAAGGAGGAAACGGATGAAGGAGATCGAATTTAACCTGTTGACGGAGCCGTGGGTCCGGGTTCGGCTGCCGGACAATACGGTGCAGGAAGTTTCTTTGACAGACGCACTGCTCCATGCGCAGGATTATGTGGATCTGGCAGGCGAAATGCCCACGCAGGATGCCGCCATGTTGCGGCTGCTGCTGGCGGTGCTGTTTACCGTGTTTTCCCGCGTGAATGTGGAAGGTGAGCCAGAACCGTTTGAAGAGGAGGATGATGCTCTGGCTCGCTGGGGAGACCTGTGGCAGCTGGGGCATTTCCCGGAGCAGCCGCTGCGGGACTATCTGGAACAGTGGAAGGACCGCTTCTGGCTGTTCCACCCGACACATCCCTTCTGGCAGGTGCCGACCCTTAGCAATGGCATTGCATTTGATGGAAAAAAGCTGAACGGGGAACGCGCGGAGAGTGGCAATAAAACGCCGTTGTTCCAGAACGTTTCAAAAGAAGCCTGTGAAGCGCTTACCTATGCACAGGCTGCTCGATGGCTGATCTATCAAAATGGATACGATGAACGCGGCGGCCGCCCGAAGGCTGGCAATAAACCGAGGCATGGTGTCGGCTGGTTGGGACAGATCGGATTTGTGGCCGTCAAGGGGAAAAATCTGTACGAGACCTTACTGCGGAATATGGCGTTTCCGACAGAGCAGGACGCCTTGCAGGAAAAACAGGCACCTTGCTGGGAGCAGGAGTGCGCAAAGGCAGAACAGAGCGTTGAAATCGTGATGCCGAAAAATCAGGCAGAGCTTTTGACGTTACAATCCAGACGCATTCTGTTGAAACGTTCAGAAACAGTGCCCGGCGTGGTCGGGTACGAGGTGCTGGGCGGCGACTATTGGAACAGCGAAAATGCGTTTGGGGAGCAGATGACCCTTTGGCGCAGAACATCGAAGGAAAACGAAAAGGTGACCTACGAACCGCAGCAGCATGAGATGGGAAAGCAGCTGTGGAGAGAGCTTCCTTCCATGCTGGAACCGGAGGGCCGTAAACCGGGTGTTCTGATATGGAACCAGACGCTGCAAAGTCTGCGTATCCTGAGCGGAAAAGAACAGATCGTAATTAGTGTGGTTGGAATACGGTATGACGATCAGGGAGCATCTGTTAAGGATGTGTATACCGATCAGCTAAAAATGCAGCTTGCCACGCTAAACGATCTTGGCAGAAAATGGACGGTGCGTATAAACCGGGAAGTACAGCGCTGTGAAGATACTGCAAAAAACATTGGAACACTCTGCATGGAGCTGAAGCTTGCCGGGGGATTGGACTACAATAAGGTGAAAGGGTTCAAGGATAAGCAGAAGGTGATGGAGGACGCCCGTGCACAATTCTACTTTGCAGTGGATCAGCCTTTCCGGCAGTGGCTGCAGGCGATCGACCCGGAGCAGGACGACCCGGACGAGACCGTTCTGCGCTGGCAGGCGCAGGCGCGCAGCATCGCGGAAAAGCTGGGAAAACAGATGGTGATGGAGGCCGGAAATGCCGCCCTGAAAGGGCACCGCATTGTGGTGGACAAGGGCAAAAAAACGGAGCGCACCATCCTGTATACCTCGCCAAGGGCCTATAACATTTTTCGCGCAAGGCTTTGGGAAATCTATCCCAAAACAGAATCATAAAGGGGGAATTGGATGAAAACACAGGACGTCAGAATCTATACGGCGCAGCGGCTGCACTGGCTTTGGGCCCTGCCGGACAACCAGCGGCGGGCCGAGCTGGCAAAGCTGCGGCGGGGCGTTGGACACGCACCCGGCGATCTGCCGGAACTGTGGGGGAGTTTTCTGCGGGGGATGCCGGAAAGCTTTCAGGGCCGCAGCGGCCCTTCCCACGCAGAGTGGGCGGTCTACCTTGCCCTGACCCTGTACGCTGTGCATCAGCAGGGAAACGACCAGCCCATGAACCGCCCGGGCAATACGCTGGGCCGGGCGGTGCGCCAGCTGGCAGAGCGGAACACCCCTGCCGGACAGGATTGGACCGAAGCCAGCGTGCTGCGGCGGTTCAATGCGCTGGCCACCGCAGAAGAGATCACCGAGATCAGCCACCATCTGCGGGGCATGATCCGGCTGCTGAGCGCCGCAAAGGATGGCGGCATCCCGCTGGACTATCCGCAGCTTGCGGCAGACCTGTATGAATTACAATGCACCGACCCGCGGTATGCGCAGGTCCCCGCCAACGTCCGTCTGCGGTGGGGACAGGATCTGTACCGTGAGACCAAGACTGCACCGGAAGAGAACGAAAAGGAGAATTGACCATGAACAAGCGCCTGTATGTTGATTTCCACATTTTGCAGACCGTACCGCCCAGCTGCATCAACCGGGACGATACGGGCAGCCCCAAAACAGCCGTGTACGGCGGTGTGACCCGTGCCCGGGTATCCTCGCAGGCGTGGAAGCATGCCATGCGCGCTGCCTTTGCGGAGAACGCCCGGCTGGATGTGGGCAAGCGCACCAAAAAGGTTGCAGAATTGGTAAAAGAGCAGATCCTTGCACTGGTTCCGGATGCGGATGCAGACAAGCTGGCAAAGAAAGCGCTGGAGAATGCGGGCATCAAGTTCGATGAAAAGAGCAAGAGCGATGATAAGGTCACCAAGGCTCTGTTCTTCATGAGCACTGCGCAGGCAAAGGCATTGGCAGAGCTGGCTGTGGCGGGCAGCACCAACAAAAAAGAATACCAGAAGGCCCTGAAAGCAGCCCCTTCAATAGATATGGCACTGTTTGGCCGCATGGTGGCAGATGACCCCTCCCTGAACTATGACGCCGCTGCGCAGGTGGCCCACAGCATCTCCACCCATGCCGTGCAGAACGAGTACGATTACTTTACCGCAGTGGACGATTGTCAGGCAGAGGACAATGCCGGTGCAGGCCATCTGGGCACGGTGGAGTACAACTCCTCCACCCTGTACCGCTATGCCACGGTGAACGTGATGGAGCTGGCCGGGCAGCTGGGCGCAGAGCAGGCAGCGGAAACGGTGCGGGCCTTTGGCGAGGCGTTTTTGTTCTCCATGCCCACCGGCAAACAGAACAGCTTTGCAAACCGCACTCTGCCGGATGCAGTGTATGTGACCATCCGGGAAGATCAGCCGGTGAACCTGTGCGGCGCATTCGAGCGTGCCGTGCCCCGCAGTACGCAGGGCTATACCGAACCTTCCAAGGCGGCGCTGGCACAGTACGCGCAGCAGATGTACAGCAGCTTTGCCGAGGCCCCGGCCCAGAGCTTTACCGTGGGCAGTGGTCTGGAGACACTGGCTCCGGCGCAGACGGCAAAAGCCATGCTGGACGCGCTGGAAAAGGCTGTCCGGGACGCGCTTGCCGGAAATGAGGTGGGGTAATGGCAACGCTGTTGCTTCGGCTGGCAGCGCCTTTGCAGGCGTGGGGCTCGGACTCCAAATTTGAGACCCGCAAAACCAATCGGGAACCCACCAAGAGCGGCGTCATCGGCCTTTTGGCGGCGGCTCTGGGGCTGCGGCGGGACGAGAGTGAAGCGCTGGCCCGGCTGACCGGTCTGCGGTTCGGCGTCCGCGTGGAGCGGGAAGGGCAGCTGCTTGTGGACTACCACATCGCAAAAACGCAGGACCAAAAGACCTCTTATGTGACCTACCGCCACTATCTGCAGGACGCCGTGTTTCTGGCTGGGATCGAAAGCGAAGACACCGCTCTTTTGCAGCAGCTGCAGCAGGCGCTGCTGCACCCGGCCTTTCCGCTGTATCTGGGCCGCCGATCCTGCCTGCCCACCCTGCCGCTTTGTCTGGGACTGCGGCAATGTTCTTTGCAGGAAGCGCTGCAGACAGAACCGCCTCTGTGTCCGGGACGGCATTGGCGGCTGGTGCTGGACGCCGACCCGCTGGAGCCGGGCACGGCTGTGCAGCGGGATGTGCCGGTCAGTTTTGACCCGCGCCATCGGCAGTACGGCTACCGCTCGGCGCGGGAGCTCTGGCAGACCATGCCGGACAGCCCGGAAAAGACGGAGCATGACCCGTTCCGGGAATTGTAAAGGGGGCGAGAGAATGTATTTATCACGGGTAGAGCTCGATCCCACCCGCCGCAGCACCATGGCAGCACTGGCGGCACCGCAGAAATTGCACGGCGCAGTGGAAAGCGCCTTTACGGGGGAGCGCCGCCGCAGGCTGTGGCGGCTGGATCGTCTGGGAGAGCGGTTGTATCTGCTGCTGCTCAGCGAGGATGTGCCGGAGCTGTCCGGTGTGGTGGAGCAGTTCGGCACCGGAGCGGCTGCGGAGACCCGCAGCTACGACCCGCTTTTGCAGCGGGTGGAGCCGGGCAGCAGCTGGCAGTTCCGGCTGACCGCAAACCCCACCAAATGCTGCAAAGACCCCAAGGCACCCGCAGAGCGGGGAACTGTGGCGGCGCACTGCTCGACAAAGTATCAGAAGCAGTGGCTGCTGGACCGCGCCGCAAAGCATGGCTTTGCTTTGCGGGAAGAGGAATTTACCGTGACCCGGGTGCAGTGGCAGCACTTTGCCAAGCATGGCACCCGGCCTGTGACCCTGCTGGCAGTGACCTACGAGGGTATTTTGCAGGTGACCGACCCAGAGCAGTTCCGGGCACTGCTGTGTCAGGGCATGGGACGCGGCAAGGCCTACGGCCTTGGTTTGATGACCGTCATGCGTGGAGGAAACTGAGATGGACGAGATGCCGGGCATGATCCGGCCGGACCTGCAGGCACTGCCGCAGGTGAAGGACCGGATGACCTTTTTGTATCTGGAACACTGTACTCTTGGCCGACAGGACGGTGCCATCACCGTGACGGATGAAAAAGGAGTGGTCTCCGTCCCGGCGGCAGGCATCTCGGTGCTGCTGCTGGGGCCGGGCACACGGGTGACCCACCGCGCTATGGAGCTTATGGGCGACACGGGCGTGGGGGCCGTCTGGGTGGGCGAGCACGGCGTGCGGTATTACGCCCATGGCCGCCCGCTGACCACCCATGCGCAGCTGCTGCTGCGGCAGGCAGAACTGGTCAGCAACACCCGCAAGCATCTGGATGTGGTGCGCAGGATGTATCAGCTCCGCTTCCCGGACGAGGATATCTCCCACCTGACCATGCAGCAGCTGCGGGGCCGCGAGGGCAGCCGCGTGCGGCAGGTGTACCGCAAAGCGTCCAAGGACAGCGGTGTTCCGTGGAGCGGCCGGCTGTACCGCCCGGAGGATTTTGCATCCGGCGATGCGGTCAATCAGGCACTTTCTGCCGGGCACGCCTGTCTGTACGGTCTGGCACATGCGGTCATCGTGGCGTTGGGCTGTGCCCCGGGTCTGGGCTTTGTCCATGTGGGGCACGAGTGCTCTTTTGTATACGATATCGCCGACCTGTACAAGGCCGAGGTGACCATTCCCATCGCCTTTGAGGTGGCGGCACAGGCCCCGGAGGATCTGCCGGCTGTGGTGCGCCGCCGGGTGCGTGACGCCATGGTGGAGCATCACATTCTGGAACGCATGGTGCACGATATCCGCTATCTGCTCCTGAATGCAGACGAGCCGGAGCAGGAGCCGGAAGTTGTTTACCTGTGGGACGACCGGATCGGCACGGTGGCGAACGGCATCAATTATTTTGAAAAAGAAGAGGGTGAGGAACCATCGTAGTTCTTACCATGACGAACTGCCCGCCGAAGCTGCGCGGCGACCTGTCCAAATGGCTGTGCGAGATCAATACCGGCGTCTATGTGGGCAATGTGAGCAGCCGCGTACGGGATGCGTTGTGGGAGCGAGTATGCCAGAACCTGAAAAACGGACAGGCGACACTGGTGTTCACTGCGGCGGGAGAACAGCGGATGGACTTCCGCACTCACAATACCACATGGGAGACCGTGGATTTTGACGGCATCAAGCTGATGCGGCGGCCGCTGCCCCAGACCCAACAGAGCCAGATCGACCTGAAACCCGGGTTCAGCAAAGCGGCTCAGCAGCAGATGGCACGGAAAGCAGGCAGAACAAGGCCGGGCACAGGGGATTACACCGTGATCGATCTGGAGACCACTGGACTGAAAGCCGCGTCCGATTCCATCATCGAGTACGGGGCGCTGCGAGTCCGGGACGGTGCGCCGGTGGAGGAACTGACCATGCTGGTCTGCGGGGCAGAGAAGCTCCCGCCGGAGATCACGGCGCTGACAGGACTCAGCGTCGCAGAGCTGCAGCAGGGAGCAGACCCCCGGGAAGCATTGCAACGCTTTCTGGCGTTTATTGGAAAGGACCCGCTGGTGGGACATAACATTGCCTTTGATCTGGAGTTTCTGCGCATGGCCTGCAAACAGTATGGCTTTCCGATACCGACCAACCGCCAGACGGACCTTGCACAGCTTGCCCGCAGAAAACTTACAAGGATCGCAAATTATAAGCTGGTGACGCTGGCGCAGCATTTTCAATTGGCAGAAAAGGTGGAGCATCGTGCCCTGCCGGACTGCCGTCTGATCCAGCAGGTTTATTGCAAACTGAAGGAAACAGAGGTACAATAGCGGCGTGAGGTACGATGCTACGGGATCTTTTTAGTCTTTTCCCCGCATGTGCGGGGGTGATCCCTCACCCTCTGCGACTTCCCACTCGATGTTCAGCTTTTCCCCGCATGTGCGGGGGTGATCCTATTTTGCACCGCCTACCGCTTTGTTCCTTGTTCTTTTCCCCGCATGTGCGGGGGTGATCCCCACTCGTTATAGATTTTGCAGTATGCCCGTGCCTTTTCCCCGCATGTGCGGGGGTGATCCCTTGAATCTATGCCGAAGGAACAGCGTGAAGCGCTTTTCCCCGCATGTGCGGGGGTGATCCCATCACCACAAAACAGATCTACGAACTGGGAAACTTTTCCCCGCATGTGCGGGGGTGATCCTTGTCAAGAACCACGCGTTATCGTGATATGGCACTTTTCCCCGCATGTGCGGGGGTGATCCCGAACAGCGGGAGAAGTTCGACATGCTGCCGCTCTTTTCCCCGCATGTGCGGGGGTGATCCCAGACGGCGGACCAATGGGCAACGAGAATCGAACTTTTCCCCGCATGTGCGGGGGTGATCCCAGAGAATGGCAAGAACACATGTCTAACACGGCCTTTTCCCCGCATGTGCGGGGGTGATCCGTAGGACGCGGGCACGCATAGCAGCATGTGCATCTTTTCCCCGCACATGCGGGGGTGATCCCGACGAAAGGAAAGTGATTTTTAATGAATAGTGCTTTTCCCCGCACATGCGGGGGTGATCCTATCGGGACTCACACGGCCCGAAAGGTCGCCGCCTTTTCCCCGCACATGCGGGGGGATCCTGTGCCTTTCAGTCAGTACAAGGTCAACGATAACTTTTCCCCGCATACGCGGGGGTGATCCCTTCTGCACGTCTGTGTATAGTAACGTTTGTACCTTTTCCCCGCACATGCGGGGGTGATCCTGTGCCTTTCGGTCAGTACAAGGTCAACGATAACTTTTCCCCGCATGTGCGGGGCTTGCGAGAAGGAGTCACGGGCAGTGCCGCTGCGGATGCTTTTTTGTCGGCTGCAGATCCTTTGCGGGCTGGCCCTCTGACGCAGGCAGGGCAGAACGTTTTTTATCATTCCGCTGAAATTGCACAAGAAAATTCCGGTTCCGTTCACAAAGAGACGGCTGCACAGTGCTATACTTTTACCAGATCATTCCTTCTGAAAGGAGCCTGTTCTCTTTATGAGCCAACCCACCTCTGCCGCACCTTCCCGCAAAAAGACGACATTTTCGCTGCTGGTGCTCGCCGCACTCACCGGCATCATCGTGCTGCTGTTCAAGGACCACTGGGCCGAGATCACCGCAGCACTTTCGCAGCTGTCCGCATGGCAGGTGCTGGTGGTGCTGGCCATCGGCCTCAGCTATCCGCTGCTGGAAGGGTGTGTGGCGTGGGTCATCGTGCGCAGCCGCATTCCGGGTTTCAGGCTCCGGCAGGGCATCGATACCGCGTGGTGCGGCACCTTTGGCAATGTGGTCACACTGGGCGCAGGCGCCGTGCCGGTGCAGACCTGGTATCTCCACCGCTGCGGCCTGCCGGTGGGCCCGGGTGTGGGCCTGATGACCCTGCAGTACGTGTTCCACAAAACCACCGTGCTGCTGTATGCCACGGTGATGCTGCTGTTGCAGCACAGATGGCTTGCCGCCAACACCACCGGTGTGATGAATTATCTGCCCATGGCATACGCTGTAGTGGCGGCCATCATTGTGGTGCTGGTGCTGGTGTGCGTATCGCCGCTGGTGCAGGACCTTGCCCGCTGGCTGATGCGTCTGCTGCCCAAAACGGAAAAATGGCAGCAGCGCCGCGCCGACTGGCAGCAGCAGCTGGATGTTCTGGGCGAGGAGAGCCGCCGCCTGCTGAAGGATAAGCCCCGCTGCGCTGAAATTCTGGCATTGCAGGCGGTCAAGCTGTTCGGGCTGTTCTGCCTGCCCTACCTGTGCATCCGGTTCATGGGGCTTTCCCCGCTGGGGTTCTGGCAGGTGCAGCTGCTCACCAGCCTGATGCTGTTTTTGTCCAATGCCCTGCCCAATGTGGCCGGTATGGGCTCCATCGAGACGGCATTCCTGCTGGTGTTCGGCAGCTTTCTGGAGCGGGGCGAGGTGATGAGCGTGATGATGCTCTACCGCATTGCCAGCTATTATGTGGTGTTCGCCGCCAGCGCCGTGGGCTTCTTCTTTGCCCAGCGGCATCTGGCCCAAATGGAGCCGCCAAAGGAGGCATGACTCTTATGAAGGAAAAAGGAATTCTGTCCCGGTTCGGCATCGTTCTGCTTGTTCTTCTGGCTCTGGTTCTGATTTTTCCCTCGGCCAGGATCGATCTGGCATCAAAAATCAAGGCCAGCACACAGGCCAGTGTCCGGGTGGAGCACATTCAGAACTTTGCCCGCTCCGCAGAGATGGACGTTCAGCTGCTCTCTGCCGATGACCCGGCCTATCAGCAGATCGCAAACGTGCTCTCCGGCCTTACCTGCGTCAAGCGGTTCAACCAGAAATATTCCTCCTACAGCCACGAATACCCGGTGGACTCCGTCACCGTGAGCTATTACGATGCGGATGAAAACAACCGCCTGCTGGTCACGGTCTACTCCGACGGCACCGCCATCGTGAACAGCCAGTTCGTGAAGATCAAAACGCCCAAGGGCGGCGCGGAAGAAGTGTACCGTCAGCTGGTGGAGATCGTGAAGTAAAACTCCTTCCGTCTGCTCGCTGCACTCGCATCCACCTCCCTCAGTGAGGGAGGCTTTGGCAAAACCGTAAAGTTTTCCGCACTGCCAAGGGCTCCCTCTTTGAGGGAGCTGGCATGGCGTCAGCCATGACTGAAGGAGTTAAAAACAAAAATCGGGGCACGCAGGTGGTCAAGCTGCATGTCCCGTTTTTGTTTTTCTTTTGCACTCTGTGCGGTACCAATCACACCGAATGCCGCGCATCGAGCCGTGGGAGCAAACTAAAACCACAGCTCACTTGAAAAAAGAGAATGGAATGGAGGAATTGGCGTTTGCGCAGCAATGAAAGCCCCAGTGGGGCTTTTAAGCCACAAAGCGGTCTTGCGTAAGCAAGATGGAGTGGCCTCGCCACGACAAACTTGGGGATCACCTGACACAGCTCCGCAGCTCTGCCATGGCGGATCCGGTTTTTGCAGAAGCCCTTGCAGAGGCTCCCGCTTTTCTGGTGCAACGTAGTCCGGCATATCGGTTAGATTTGCCTAACCTCGTTGCGAGAACAGAATACCATAGCTGGTTAGTCTTGTCAACCCTTATTTTGCGATTTTTTCCGCAAAAGGGGTGCGCCGCCGGGATTTCGGCGCTTTTTCTACATTCTGCCCAAAGAAAGCCCCTTGCTTTGGCAGAAAACCCACTTGTTTTCTATTGCATTTTAAAGCGGTTCTTGCTATTATAATAACGCAAGATTTTGTGGGCAGGTTTTCATTTTTGTCTACACCTTGTAGTCGGGGCTGCCACAGTCGGCAGTTCAAGACCGTTTTGCCCCCAGAAAGCCGCCATACAGAGCGGCTTTTCAAAGGCTCATTAGTTAGAAAACGCTAACTGCGTAATGGAGCAAGGAGGTTCCAATGATCAATTTTGAACAGTGGGAAGGCTTTGAGGGCCGCATCTGGAAAGAAGAAGTCAATGTGCGCGACTTCATCCAGAAGAACTACACCCCGTATGACGGCGACGAAAGCTTTCTGGCCGGCCCCACCGAGGCGACCGACAAGCTGTGGGGTGCCCTGCAGAAGCTGCAGAAGGCCGAGCGCGCCAAGGGCGGCGTGCTGGATATGGAGA
>OJNK01000741.1_pt1 | contig 19864 bp, 19 predicted proteins | sample 1597811 | NCBI WGS metagenome assembly OJNK01 (sample SAMN00265073, study PRJEB22529) | human gut metagenome
GCGTTATTTATGGCGCGCCAGAAGGAATTCGAATCCCCGACCTTCCGCTTAGGAGTTCAGAAAATTTATTATACAAGTGATTACCTGTATGGCCTGTAATGTCCGAAAAGCCTTGAAACATCAAGCTTTTTCGATAATCTGAATTTCTTTGAAAACCAGTATGTTCCCATCCATATCCTGCTAATTTTCATGCCATATTGCAAAAATATTAGCAGAATAATTCGGGGATGGAAAAGTGTTCAATTAAAAATGTGAACCATGTGTTCTCTTGTGTCCTACCGTAAAACGACCGTCTGTGTAAAAGCAAGCGGTCGTTTTGCTTCTCTACATAGCCGCCTGCTTCGCCGCAGGCGGCTAAATCTATGTAAAGGAGGAACCCCATATGGCGAATTGCAAAGTGATCGCGGTGACGAACCAAAAGGGCGGCGTGGGTAAAACCACGACCACCGCCAACCTCGGCATCGGGCTTGCCCGGCAGGACAAGCGGGTGCTGCTTATTGACGCAGATGCGCAAGGCTCTTTGACCCTCTCCCTCGGCTATCCGAAGCCGGATGAGCTGCCCGTTACGCTGGCAGACATCATGCAGAATGTGATCGACGATACCCCCATCCCGGACGGCTGCGGTATTCTGCATCACAGTGAGGGCGTTGACCTGCTCCCGGCGAACATTGAGCTGTCCGGCATGGAGCTCCGGCTGATCAACGCCATGAGCCGGGAAAGCGTGCTGCGGACATATATCCATGCGGTCAAGCCCCATTACGACTATATCCTCATTGACTGTATGCCGTCGCTCGGTATGATGCCGATCAATTCACTGGCCGCAGCGGACAGCGTAATCATCCCGTCCCAGCCATCGTATCTCTCGGCAAAGGGGCTTGACCTGCTGATGCAGTCCATCGCAAAGGTTAAAAGGCAGATCAACCCGAAGCTGAAAATCGACGGCATCCTGTTTACAATGGTGGACAGTCGCACCAACGAGGCTAAGGAGATCATCGCATCTCTGCGTGCCCACTACGGCGAAAAGATCCGTGTGTTCGGGACGGAAATTCCCTTTTCCGTCCGAGCCGCAGAAACCAGCGGCCGCGGCAAGAGCATCTTTGCCCACGACAAGAACGGCAAGGTTGCCGCCGCATACCGCTCGCTAACAAAGGAGGTGTTGGAGTTTGAGCGCAAAGCCGAGAGATTTAGGGATGACGCCGCTCGATGACCTGTTTTCCACCGACGAGAGTCGTGCGGAAGCGCAGCTTGAAAAGGTCGTTATGCTGAACCCCGCCGACATCTCCGACTTTCCCAACCATCCGTTCAAGGTCAAGCAGGACGAGGCTATGGTGGAGATGGTAGACAGCGTAAAGCAGTACGGCGTGCTGGTGCCTGCCCTTGTCCGCCCCAAAGCGGACGGCGGCTATGAGATGGTAGCCGGCCATAGGCGAAAATGCGCGGCAACATTGGCGGGCATCACCGAGATGCCCTGCATCGTCCGCAACCTCACTGATGACGAAGCGACGATCATCATGGTGGACAGCAACTTGCAGCGAGAAACGATCTTACCGTCCGAAAAAGCGTTTGCCTATAAGATGAAGCTGGAAGCCATAAAACGGCAGGGTCAGCGGTCGGATTTAACTTCGACCCCACTGGAGCCGAAGTTAAAGGGTAGCCGTTCTAATGAGGAACTGGCTGCAAGCAGCCCGGACAGCAGATCACAAATTCAGCGGTATATTCGCCTGACCGAGCTGATCCCACCGATGCTGGACATGGTGGACAACGGCAAGATCGCTTTCCGCCCCGCCGTGGAGCTTTCCTACCTCTCCAAAGAACAGCAGCAGAGCCTATACGACACGATGAAATGCGAGGACTGCACGCCGTCGCTGGCGCAGGCCATCAAAATGAAAGAGTTCAGTCGGGACGGAAAGCTGACGGAGGAAGTCATCCTCTCCATTATGCAGGAGGAAAAACCAAACCAGCGTGAAAAGCCTGCTTTTCGCGACGAGCGAATAACGAGGCTCATTCCGAAATCGATTCCGCGAGGGCAGGAAACCGATTTTGTGATTCGAGCACTTGAATTTTACAATCGGCATTTGCAGCGCCGACGCGATCAGGAAAGATAACGGGACGCCTTGGGGAAAGTCTGCCCTTTTGCGGAAGTGAAACGGCTGCGCAAACTTTCTCCCCCTCTCCACACCTCACCCCCTGTTACTCCCTGTACTACTCGAAAAAGAAAGATCACAGCTATAGGTGGTCTGTATAGAAACTTTCCGAAAGGCGGCTGAAAAGCTGCTTTTTGTTTTTCAGAACGAACGGAGGAAAAAATATGGTTCATTTCTTTGATGCGGACATAGCGAAAAAATACGGAGTCAATGCGGCGGTGCTGGCCTGCTTCCTTTGGAAGTGTATCGAGCAGAAAAGCGCCGAATCGCCGCAGCTCCATGAGGGCAAGGTCTGGGTGCGCTGTTCGGTGCAGATGATAACCGGCTTTCTCCCGTTTCTGTCCTACGACGAGATCCGCTACGCCCTGAAACAACTGGTCAAGGGGCGGGTACTCACAAAAGGGCAATTCAACGAGAGCCGCTTTGACCGCACGAACTGGTACGCCTTTACCGAGTTCGGACAATTTCTGATGACGGAAAGCGAGGGACGGACGCAATGAAGGACGGCAGACACATCATTTGGAGCAACGACATTGACTACGACGACTGGCGGGAGGACTTGGAGGAGCAGTACCCCGACCTCACCGAAGCCGAGCGCATGGAGCTAATGTATGAGCTGAACAGCGACTATCTGGACGACGAGCGCTCCAATCTGGACATTCAGCTCTCCCGTCCCATTCTCGTTGTCGGTGATCTGGGGCTTTGGAACGGCCGTCACATGGGGTATAAGGAGATTCCGAGCGGCAATATCCGGGACTGCCTTTACAGCGAACGGGACATAGATTACAGCACTTGGTATGTGGATAAAAACGGCGACTTCCGCTGTGACGCCATCCATCACGACGGCACGAACCATTATCTATACCGTGCCTATAAGGACGGCGTGAGCGACACGCAGATCGAGAATCTGAAAGAAAAAATCTACCGGGGCATTGCCACCCGTTCGGACATTACAAGAGTGACCCGCAGGCTGGGCGACGAGATCGCCCATGTTTACGGCTTTCCCATCCCCCGCAGGCAGGCGCCGGTGCAGGAGCGATAACGGAGGCAGCTATGATGAATGTACTAGATACAAGAGACTGCGCCTTTGAAGCCTTTATTACCAACCTCGGCAAATACAACGAGGGCTTTTTGGTAGGCGAATGGGTGAAGTTCCCCGTGACAAATGAAGAAATGCAGGCGGTTTTCAAGCGCATCGGTATCGGGCGGCGCTATGAGGAATGGTTCATCACCGACTATGACTGCCCGGACGAGGTTATCGGCAAGGTGCTTGGAGAATATGAGAGCCTGAGCGAATTGAACTACCTTGCCGGGCAGATCATGGAACTGCGGGAGAGCGACGATTTCTGGCAGGCGGTCTTGGACTTGGGCGAGAACACCGGCAGTGTGCAGGAGCTGATCAACCTGACCGAGAATTTGGACTGCTTTGATTACCTGCCCGGTGTGCGGAATGACTACGACCTCGGCTATTACTGGATCGAGGAAAGCGGATGCTACGACACAAGCAGCCTTGGCGCACTGGCAAATTATATCGACTATGAAAGTTTTGGGCGCGATATTCGGTACGAAGAAGGCGGCATGTTCGGGGATAACGGCTATGTGCGGTCAAACGGTGGGCACTTTGTGGAAATTTACGATGGCGACATTGAGAGCATCCCCGAAGAATATCGGATCAACTCGCCTGTTGTGATGGAGCGTGCTGCGGCGAAAAAGCAAAACGAACGGCATGAAAGATAATAATAAATTAAAGCTTTTGATTTGTAGTTATGCATTGCCACTCATCTATATATATGGTATACTGTTCTTGATTTAACTATTTGTAGTGTTGTTACGGAAATTATCTTTTAAATTCTCAATGCAGCAGATGTAAATATGCAGAAAAGGATGTTTAGATAAAAATGAAAAGCTCCATAAATCATTTCTTTACAAAATGGACAACCCCCTATACCGATCCCGATATCAAAAGTGTATTTACTGGATTAAATGGAAGGTTCAAATATTCCCCCATTTTCACTAATTGCCTTGCAGATACTATGGTGGAACTAACTGGTTATAGATCTAAAGATTACGTGATTGCTGAAGCGCAAACTGGGAAAAAACACACACCAGGAGTAACAGTCTGGCATCATGTTTGGGAAAAGCAAGATGGAAAGTACCGTATGCAATTAGTTAGCTTTGAAGAACACAAAAAAACATGCCCTCATGCAGGAGGTTGTAAGCTATGGTTATTAAACTCAACGGAAAATCATGTATCATATAGGCAAATGGAACATTTTGAAGAATCCGGAGATTATTCAGATTTGTCGTTGTTTTATCCTATTAGAAATAGCAAAATCAAATTTTATCAAAATGGATACGTAAGTAAAAAGACTTTACTATTCGCTAAAAAGAAACGTGCAGAATTATTTGGAATCGATGTGTATGGAAACTTACTATACAAAAATAATACAAACTTGTACTTTTGGGATCACGAATTTGATTTAGTATTTAGCGTAAAAAACAATGGATAGTTTTATCAGCTACTACTAAAATAGGTAAAAATCTCCCCTGAGAAGTTATTTGTTACTTTCATGTTATCAAAAACGCAAATTTTTCCGGAAAAAGTTTCATAGAACAAATAGTTTTTCTTAAAATCCGGTAAAAACTATTGAATTTAAAAATGTTTTTGGCTATACTAATAGCAAGGAGGCGATACCATGATCGTTAGGCCCTACTATTTGGATATGCTGAAAACCTATCGGGATGTTCCGCTGGTGAAAATACTTGCCGGAATTCGCCGCTGCGGAAAATCGACCATTTTGGATATGTTAAAAGACGACCTGTTCGGTAACGGCATTGCAGCAGACCATGTGATCCATCTGCGCTATACCTCGGAAGATCTGGACGACAGCATGACCGCCAAGCAGATGTACCGTGACATCAAAGAGAAAATAACCGACAGCGAGCGTTACTATCTTCTGCTGGACGAAGTACAGGAAGTGGACGGCTGGGAAAAGGCAGTCAACAGTCTGCTGGAGGATTTCAACACCGACATCTATGTGACCGGTTCCAACTCTAAGCTGATGTCCAGCGAAATCTCCACCTATCTGACGGGGCGTTATATCTCCATCCCCGTCTTTACGCTGTCCTTTGCCGAATATCTGGAGTTTAAGAAGGACAGCGGCCGCACGCCAAAAGAGCTTTTGAACGAGTATATCCGCATGGGCGGATTTCCCATCGTTGCGCTTGGAAACTTCGATGAGCGTTCGTCCTATCAGATCGTCGAGGGGATATACAATTCCGTTATCACGAGCGACATTACAAGACGGCATAATATTACAAACTTTGATTTGTTTAACCGTGTAGTGAAGTATGTTGCGGAAAATGTCGGCAAGACTTTTTCTGCCAACGCCATCGTAAAATTTATGAAAGGTGAAGGGCGCTCCCTTTCGGTGGAAGCAGTCTATAATTATCTGGAGTGGCTGGAAAAGGCTTTCGTGATCTATCGCTGCCAGCGGTACGATATGCAGGGCAAGACCGTCTTGAAAACGCAGGAGAAGTTCTATCTTGCGGACGCTTCTCTCAAATACTGCATGATGGGCTTTAATCCGAAATCCGTTGCCGCTATGCTGGAGAACATCGTGTACTTTGAGCTTCGCCGGAAGGGCTATGATGTGTATATCGGCAAAAACGCCACCAAGGAGATCGATTTCGTAGCCGTGCGGCGGGACGAGCGTATCTATGTGCAAGTGTGCCGCAATATGCCGGAGGAGTCTGACCGTGAGGTTGCCAACCTGCTTGAAATCAAAGACCATTACCCGAAGTATGTGGTGACGATGGACGAACTGGCCGCAGGCAATATCAACGGTGTCAAGATCGTGCATCTGGCGGATTTTTTGCTGAGCAAAGAATATTGAAAGTTTGAGAGGATGTGACAAGAATGGCAGAAAACAAATATCATTTTGAACGATTAACACCAATTGATAATATGGACTTGGATGTTTATGAAGAAGCGATCGATTATGTGTTTAATAACCCCGATGTAAAGAATGTCGCTATTTCTGGTGCATATAGTGCAGGTAAAAGCAGCGTTTTAGCTTCATACAAGAAAAGACATAATGATTTGCGCTTTCTGCATATTTCTCTCGCACACTTCAAATCTCCAGATCAAGAAGATGAAACGGAAGTAAAGGAATCTGTATTAGAAGGCAAAATTCTTAATCAACTGATACACCAAATTCCGTCGGATAAAATTCCGCAGACCCATTTTAGAGTAAAAAAGAGAATTAGCCCTGTAAGTATTATAATAAAGACATTGGAAACTATTGCTCTTTTAACTGCAATTATTTATTTTATGTTTTTTGACTCTTGGAAAAGCTATGTATCAGTTTTACCCGATAACTGGTTAAAATCAATTTTAGAGTTATCTGCACACCCATATGCTTTAATGGTAGACGGTATTATTATAATCACCTTATCATCTTTCCTCATATATGGATTGATTAAAATTCAAAAGAATAAAAATGTATTTCGCAAACTGAATTTGCAAGGTAATGAAATTGAGATATTTGAAGAAAGTGATGATTCCTATTTTGACAAATATCTCAATGAAGTGTTATACCTATTTGAAAATGTAGATGCCGATGTTATTGTTTTTGAAGATATGGATCGGTTTAATGCTAATAAAATTTTTGAACGCCTTCGAGAAGTAAACACACTTGCCAATATTCAGCTACAAAAAGAAAGTAAAAAAATTCTTCGTTTTTTCTATTTATTGCGAGACGATATTTTTATATCAAAAGACAGAACTAAGTTTTTTGATTATATTGTTCCTGTCGTCCCAGTTGTAGATAGCTCCAACTCCTACGATCAATTTATTTCTCATTTCAAAAAAGGCGGATTATTTGAAAAGTTTAATGAAAGTTTCCTGCAAGGTCTATCGTTATATATTGACGACATGCGCCTTTTGAAGAATATCTATAATGAGTTTGTAATTTATTATAATAGGTTGAATATTACCGAACTTGATTGCAATAAAATGCTTGCTATTATTGCATATAAAAATCTGTTCCCGCGCGATTTTGCTGATTTACAGCTTAATCAAGGATTTATATATACTATTTTTGCTAACAAAGATTCATTTGTAGCAGAAGAAATAGAAAAACTTGATAAGCAAATCTCTGAAAAAAGCAATGAAATTGATATGGCGAAAAACGAACATCTATCTACAATCAAAGAATTAGATGCCGCATATGAAGACAAACGACCTGTACGATATGGATATAGGCAAGATTTAAGTGATGCAGATAAGGCTAATTATGCAAAACGCAAACAGGCGATAGAGAATCGGTTAAACAGTAGTATTCCTAAATTAGAAAATGAAAAAGTGGTTCTCGAACAAAAACGGATTTCCATGCAAAATAGGCAACTCTGTGAAATTATAACGAGAGATAATATTGACTCCATATTTAGTATTACAAGTACAAATGAAGTTGGAACAGTAACCCATTTTAACGAAATAAAAAGTAGCGAGTATTTTGACCTCTTAAAATATCTCATTCGTAATGGATATATTGATGAAACCTATGCAGACTATATGACTTATTTTTACGAGAATAGTCTAAGCCGTATTGACAAAACCTTTTTGCGCAGTATAACAGATAAAAAGGCAAAAGAATACACTTATAAGTTAAAAAATCCGAAATTGGTTGTTTCGCGCCTTAGATTAGTGGATTTCGATCAGGAGGAAACTCTCAATTTTGACCTGTTCACATATTTGCTCCAAACTTCTCATATCGACTATGTCGAAAGATTGATCGAACAACTGAAAAGCACAAAAAACCTTAAGTTTATTGGTGCTTATTTTGATACGACAATTGAATTATCAGCCTATATTAAACACCTTAATATGGGATGGCCAGAAGTATTTTCAACAGCCCTTAGTGAACGGTTACTGACTGAAAATCAAATACGCAGATATTCAATTGCTTCTCTTTATTATTCTAACGACGATATTATTGAATTAGTCAATAAAGAAAACTGCTTATGTGACTATATCTCCAATGCGCGTGACTACCTTGCAATAGATAATCCTAATATTGATAGACTGATTCATTGCTTTACTCTACTTGGCGTGTGTTTCATAGGTTTTGATTATACAGAACTAAACAAGGAGTTATTTCAAGCTGTCTATGAGGAATCTTTGTATGAAATCAATGCTGAAAATTTGCAACTTATTCAAAGGGAAATCTTGGGAGCAAAGAATGCGGATGATTTCTTTCATAAAAATTACACGATATTATGTTTACATCCCGATTCTGCAATAACTCAATATGTTAATCAGAATATCAACGAGTATTTTCATGTCGTTTTGCAGGTTAGTGATGGAACTATTTATGATGATGAAAATGTAGCTGTTGCTGTATTCAATAACGCTAATCTCACTACTGACTATAAACAATCTTATATTTCTGCTCTGCGGACAACCATTACTTCTATAAAAGAGATTGCAGATAGTTCCTTGTGGTCGTCATTGCTGGATGCCGATATAGTACAGTATTCAGAATATAATATTATGGACTGCTTCAACGCTGTGAAACTCAACGAAAGCGTCATTGGTTATATCAACAGATGTGATATTGATTTGGATTTTTCAAAAACGGAATATGATGAAGATGCCAAAGAAAAATTATTCGATAGTGTGGTTATATGCAATGGTATCGACAACTCAAAGTACAGGCAAATATTGGTGTCATTGAAGTTTTCTTATGATGCCTTTGATATTGCAGATATTTCCGATGATAAGATCACTATCTTAATAGATACAAACATTATTAGAATGACAGCTGATAACTTAAAATATATACGTGAGAACTATCATAATCAGATATTTTATTATATCCGTAAGAGCATAGAAAAGTATATTGATATAGTAGACGAAACTCTGTTTTCACGAGAAGAATTGTTAGAAATACTCACTTGGGATATTAGCGATAAACTAAAAATTAGATTACTTGAACTTTCTGACGAGGAAATTTCGATAATCGGAAAGAATTATTCTCCTGCTGTATGTCTACATATTCTCAATAACAATTTTGCAAAGTCTGATCTACCGGATTTGTTTTCATCATTTGAACAATGGGATAATTTTGTTCGGGAAAAAATCTTTGATTATGCCGTAAGACATATAGCAAGCATTATTGATGATCCAAATTCGGTGTCTCAGAAGCTGATAAACAATCTTCTCCATTCAGAAAGAGTTAACCGGGATGAAAAAATCGATCTTTTCATAGCAATAATTCCCGCTCTATGTGAGGAAAGTATAAAAGGGATTCTCACCTTGCTTAACTTAACGGATTATCTCAAAATATTTGATACGCGCAGTAGACCAAAATTTGAAATCAATGATGAAAATGAGAAACTGCTTACCGTCTTCAAAGAAAGCAATCTGATTCATAATTACGAAGAAAGTCCTGAAAAGGAGGGATATTACAAAATCATCAGACATAAACCAACAACAAAATCATCGCCAAAAGAACTATTATAATTTGGTGTTCATAACTTTACATAGCCGAGAGGTTTTCATCTTGAAAGCCCCTCGGCTATTTTTATGTCAGAACGGAGGTGAAACATATGCCATATATCCCGCCGGAGGTGGTGGCACAGGCCCGTGAGATGGATCTGCTGACCTATCTGCGGAATTATGAGCCGCAGGAGTTGGTGCATTTCGGGGGCAGCACCTACTGCACCCGTGAGCACGACAGCTTAAAAATCTCCAACGGCAAATGGTGCTGGTTTTCCCGTGGGATCGGCGGCTATTCGGCACTGGACTATCTCATCAAGGTCAAAGAGATGCCCTTTACGCAGGCGGTCGAAACCATCATGGGAAATCTGTCAGCGGCACCGCCCACTTTTGCATCGGCTCCGAAGGCGCCGAAAGAAAAGGTGTTGCTTCTGCCGCAGGCCAACCGCAACACCACCCATGCCGTCGAATACCTTCACCGCAGAGGGATCGACTATGAACTGATCGACTTCTGCATCCAAACCGGCCGCCTTTACGAGAGCTCCCCCTATCACAATGTGGTGTTCGTCGGCATGGATGCAGACGGAAAGCCCCGCTACGCTAACCAGCGTGGGATCGGCTCGGACTTTATCGGGGACGCCAACGGCAGCGACAAGCACTATTCCTTTGGGATTCCTACGGCGGCTGCAAGCGATACGCTCCACCTGTTTGAATCGGCAGTGGATCTGCTGTCCTACGGGACGCTGCAAAAGCTGGACGGCAAGGACTGGCGCAGCGAAAACCTGCTCTCCCTCGCCGGGGTCTACAAGCCAATGGCGAAAATCGAGGAAAGCAGTCTGCCCGCCGCATTGGTGCGGTATCTTGCCGAGCATCCCCATATCCGCCGTGTGGTGCTCCGGCTTGACAACGATGCCACGGGACGGATTGCCGCAGAAACCATCAAGACCCTGCTGCCAAGAAAGTATGCGGTCACGGTGGACATCCAGCCGCCCCTGCAGGGCAAGGATTACAACGACTGCCTTTGTATGCGGCTGGGGTTGCCCATCACTAAGCGCGGAGAAAGGAACAAAGAACGGTGAGCGACTTTATGAGTCCGGGACGGCGCATCCGGCACTATCGTATGCTGCGGGACATGACACAAAAGGCGCTGGGCATCGCCACAGGCTTTTCGCCCGAAACCGCCGACATCCGCATCGCACAGTATGAATCCGGCGCAAGGATGCCGAAACACGCTTTGCTCTGTACGCTGGCGGAGGCGTTGGGCGTTTCGCCCTCGGTGCTGGACATTCCCCGTATCAAAAGCCGTGAGATGCTGAACCAGCTGCTGCTTGCGCTGGAGGATGAATATGGGCTGACGGTCACGATTATGATTACGAAAAACAACGAAAGGAAAATTTGCAATGGAAAATCAAAAGAAAATCAAGGTGGTACTGCTGGAGCCGGGCAAGCTCGCCCGCACAGCCGAGATCGATGCGTCCCTTGCCGGGATGCAGAAAACGGTGGGCGGTCTGATCGAGCCGTTTTATCCCTTTGAGGAGCAGGTCTGCATCGTCTGCAATGAGGAAAGCAAGATCAACGGAATGCGCCCGAACCGCAGTGTGAAGAACGACGACGGCGTGATGGTGGATTTCATCTTCGGCCCCGCCTTTATCTGCGACTGCCGCGGCGAAAATCTGGACAGCCTTTCCGACGAGCAGATCGACCGCTACGGCAAGATGTTTCGCTATCCCGAACACCTTGCGAGGGTGAACGACACGCTGTTCGGTATCCCATACCGCCCGCAGCCGGCGTAGGAGCGATGATGTTATTTCGGTCGGTGGCAAAATGTTCGGCCTATGGGACGAACGCCATGCACTGTACCAGCAAGCATCGCCGTTGTGATACCACAACGGCACTTGTCAGGGAAATCCCTGAAACCCTTTTCGTCCCCGCCCATGCGGAGGGCGATATTTTTATACCCGGAAGGAGAAAAGCCGGTGAACGAACCCATGACCTTTTTGGATTTTTCAGCGGTGTCGGCGGTTTCCGCAAGGGCTTTGAACTTTGCGGCATGGTCTGCAAAGGTCACTGCGAGATCGACAAATTCGCAGACCGCAGCTACCGCGCGATCCACGATATTAAGGAGGATGAGTGGTATGGCGAGGACATCACCAAAACCGAACCCGCCGACCTGCCGAGAGTCAACCTTTGGGCAGGCGGATTCCCGTGTCAGGACATTTCTGTATCTGGCCGGCAACGAGGGCTTGCAGGCAAGCGAAGCTCTCTCTTTTTTGAAATCGTTAGACTCCTCAAAGGCACGCCTGCCGAGGATCGACCCGAATGGCTTGTCCTTGAAAATGTTAAAAATCTGCTCTCCGTTAATCGAGGATGGGACTTTGCGACCGTTCTCCATTCGTTGGCCGAAATCGGCTATCATATCGAATACGGACTGCTTAATTCACGCTTCCACGGCGTTCCGCAAAACCGGGAACGCATCTACCTTGTCGCTTATCGACATTTTAGAGCCGAGGGTGGACGAAAAGTATTTCCTGTCACCGCAGGCGACGGCAAGGCTCTTATACAGTTGATCGGCGGCACGCAAGGCAAGCGCGTTTACGACCCCGCAGGTATAAGCTGTACGCTGATGAGCGAGGGCGGCGGTTTTGCAGGCAGGACGGGAATGTATTTTATCGACCTGTGCAAAGGCAATCCGAAGCTGACCGAGCACGCCCGCTGTATCAAGGCAAGGTATGACAGCGGCATCACCAACCACAGCGGTGACAAAAGCGGCGTTCTTTGCATGAGCGGCGAGTGCCCGGACCGCACCGAGGAAACGGCGCTCATTCAACTAAAACGGGGTACGCCGAAAATCTTGGAGCAGAATCACACCAAATGCCTGATCGCAGGCTATGACAAGATCGGGATCAGCAACCGGGGCGAAAGCTCCGGTATTTTTTATGGCTGCCGTGCCGTCCTCACTCCCGACCGGGAAAACAAGCGGCAGAACAGGCGGCGCTTCAAGGCGTGCGGCGAACCCGCCTTTTGTCTGAACACGCAGGATAAGCACGGCGTTTATCTCTGCGCCTGCGATTCCTGCGAATACGCTTTGCCCGTCAAGCGAGCAAAGGAGGCGGATCAGAGCAAACCTGAAAACGGCTCTGCGCTTCCGCTCGGCTGCGGACGCATCCGCAAGCTGACACCCCGTGAGTGCTGGCGGCTGCAAGGATTTTCGGACGATATGTTTGACCGGGCCGCCGCCGTCAATTCCGACGCCCAGCTTTACAAACAGGCGGGAAACGGCGTGACGATTCCCGTTGTGTATGCGGTAGGCAAGCGTATTGTTGAAATTCAAAACGAACTGAATAAGGAGGCGATGAAGATATGAGGAAACGCAATGTTCACATTCAATTCTGGCTCGATAAAAAGGAAGCCGAGGTGTTTCAAAAGAAAGTGAAGCGCAGCGGTCTTTCCCGTGAGGCGTATTTGCGGCACTTGGTAAATGGGCTTGAACCGCAGGACGCCCCGCCGCCCGATTACTACGCCATGATGAGGGAGCTCCACGGGATCGGCAACAACCTGAATCAGATTGCCGTCAAAGCGCACACCCTGAATGTTCTCGATGTGCAGAGGTACGACGAGAACTGCCGCAAGCTGGATGAGGCTATCAAAACGATCACCGCAGCGGTCATTCTGCCCCACCAAATGAAGTGATGCGCCTATGGCAACGACATCAATATGGCGGGTAAAAGGCTGGCTCGGCAAGGTAGTGATCTATGCGGAAAATCCCGAAAAGACGGCAAACCCCAAATTCTACGCTGACCGGGAGCTGACCGAACAGGACGGGCAGGAGCTTTCCGATGTGATCCGCTACGCTGTTAATTCCGAAAAAACGCAGGAAACGAGCAGCGAGGACGGCACACCGCTCCACTGCTTTGTGTCGGGCATTAACTGTTCTCCTGCCACCGCCCGTGATGAAATGCTGGCGGTGAAAAAGCGGTTCGGCAAGGAGGACGGCACGGTGGCCTATCACGGCTATCAGTCCTTTGCCCCCGGCGAGGCCACGCCCGAACTGGCGCATGAGATCGGCATGAAACTGGCTGAGCGGCTATGGGGCGACCGCTATCAGGTGATCGTCGCTACCCACCTTGACAAAGAAAATCATCTGCACAATCACTTTGTGCTGAACACGGTTTCCTTTGCGGACGGCATCAAATACCACCGTACCCGAAAGGACTACCACGAGATGCAGACGGTTTCCGACGAGCTTTGCCGGGAATACGGACTGTCGGTGATCGAGCAACCGCAGCAAGGTCGAGGTAAGCAATACGGCGAATGGCGCGCCGAGCAGGAACAGCGCCCCACTTGGCGGGGACTGATCCGCAGCGACATCGACGAGGCGATACGGCAATCCATGACCGAGCGGCAGTTTCTTGTCGCTTTGCGGAAAAAGGGCTATGCGGTGAAGGTCGGCAAGGATATTTCGGTCAGACCGCCGGGCAAAGAACGCTTTGTAAGGCTGATACGGAATTTCGGTGAGGACTATTCTATTGAACAAATCCGCAGACGGATTCTGTCGCAGACACGAGCTGAAAAGAAACCGTCCGAACCGACCCGTCAAATCATACGGATTCGCTTGTTCGGCAGCTTGAAAAAGACCCGCAAAATCACAGGCTTTCGGGCGCTGTATGTTCACTACTGCTATCTGCTGGGCATCTTCCCGAAGAACCGTCCGCAGCAAAACAGAAAACGGCTGCACTTTCTCTTGCGGGAGGATCTGCTGAAGCTGGACGCCATCACCGCCGAAACAAGGCTGCTTGTGCGAAATCGTATTGATACCGCCGAACAGCTTTTTTCATACCATGACGAGGCGCAAGACAAAATTGCCGCTCTGACCGCTGAGCGAAAACAGCTTTACAAATTGCAGCGGACGGCGGCGGTGAAGTCCGATCCCGAAAAGGCGGCGGAGGTCAAAGCGCAGATCACCGCACTTTCCAAAGAGCTTGCCGCACTGTGGACGGAGGTGGTTTTATGTAACAGTATTGCCGAGCGCTCCGGCGTGATTAAGGAAAAAATCAAAGCCGTCCGCGAGGACGAGCAACCCGAAAGAAAGGAGAAATGTGACCGCACCGAGCAGCAGAAAACCGCCAGATGATCGGCGGTCACGCAAAATTCGCAAGCGAATTTTCTAAGCACGAAGGAGATGATGAAATATGTACAATTCCGGTGACGCAGCGGAGCAAGTCGTGCGGATCAGCTTGGAGGGTACGGAAGTTGCCCTGAAGCTGACCGGCTCGGCGGCAAAGAATATCGCCGCCATGCTCTATGCTGTCTGGAAAAACCGAGATAAGAACAAGACCAAAGGCCACCAGCGGCTCTCTGCCATGCTCAAAAGCGGCAAGGAACTCAAAGTGTTCACCGTCAGCGAGGAACATTTGAAACAGTTTGCCGCCGAAGCCAAACGGTACGGCGTTGTTTACTGCGCTCTGCGTGGCAAAGAGCGTTCCGCTGACGGTATGGTAGACATTATGGTGCGTGCCGAGGATGCGTCCAAAATCAACCGCATTGTGGAGCGCTTCAAGCTGGCGACGGTCGATACTGTTTCCATCAAGCGGGACATCGAACAGGCCAAGGTGGATAAAACCGCTCCGTCTGCCCCTGAGCAGGAGAAGCCCGACAAGGCGGCGGACGACCGCCTGCTGGATGACCTGCTGGGCGCACCCGTTCAAAAGGAGGAACACGCATCCCCAAACCCTGCGGCGGCAAAGACGGAGAAATCCCGTCCGTCCGCGCCTACCTCCGAGAAGCAAAGCAGAACCGCCGAGGGTACTGCTAAATCTCCCGAAGAACGCCCCTCTGTCCGTGAAGAACTGCGGGAAATTCGGGAGAGCAGGCAGAAAGAGGCGGCAGAGCCGGGCATTTCCGAATCCACCCCGGCAAAAGAGCCGAAAAAGCAGCCGACCACCACCCACAAGCAACCTTCCCGAAAGAAACTGAAGAAAGCAAAGGAGCGATGACCGATGAACAATTTTGACGATATTTTTGAATCTACCCCGCAGACCGACGAATTTGACAAGGAGGCGTGGGCGGCAAAGAAAAAGGCGGAGCGTGACGAGGTTTACGCTTTGACCGACGCCACCGCCGAGGCGGTCTGTGCAGACGGCGGCAAGTTCCGTGAGTATCTGGATGTGCAGGCGGCTTTCCGCAACTACTCTGCCACCAACGCCCTGCTGATCCTTGCCACGAAGCCGGACGCCCGCAGGCTTGGCGATAAAGATTTCTGGCGGGATCAGGGCGTGTATATCAAGCGGCAGGAGTTCGGCCATCCAATTAAGATCGTCGAGTCCAACGGTGAATACACCCGCGACGACGGCAGCATCGGCGTGTCCTACAACATCAAGCGTGTCTATGACATCTCGCAGACCACCGCCCGAACGAGAGCACCGCAGGCGGTTTCCCATGATGCACGGGCGCTGCTGAACGCCCTGATCTACAAGCGCCCCGCACCGGTGCAGTCCGTGGATGAGCTGCCAAACGGCATGAATGCCGTGTACGACCGTGAGCAGAACGCCGTTTTTGTCCGCCGGGGTCTGTCGGCAATCGATCTGTTCTGCGGTCTATCCAAGGCGTTGGCGCAGGCGGAACTTGCCCGGACCGGCGAGGAATACACCGAAGAAAACGCCGGTTTCAAGGCACAGTGCGTTTCCTATATTCTCGGCAAAGAGTTCGGTGTGGATGTGAGCGGCTATGCCTTTGAAGCGCCTGCCGACTTTCTGCGCACCGATGACCCGCAGACGATCCGCGCCGAACTGACCGACATCCGGGACACCGCCTATGACATTTCCGCAAGAATGATGCGGTCGCTGGAACAGAACAAAGCGCCCCGCCAGAGTGAACAGGAGCGATGACGATGGGAAAACAGGAAAAGCGGGTGTTGACCCTTGACCGCTATGAGCACGGCGTTGTGGTCAATGCCCTCAATGAAATGCGGAACGATCTGCTGGAGGAAGAACGCCCCACCGACATTGTAGATGAAGTTCTTTTGAAGGTGATCGATGCTCCTCGTCGTCGCGGACTGCGTTCACTCGTTTCGCACGCAAGCGAGCGAAAGCTCGACCACTCCGTCGCTCCTCCTCTCCCCACAAAGTCTGACGACTTTGTGGGGACCCCATATAAATATGGAAGGGACAGAGATGAAGAACGATAAAAGCACTTTTCTTATCCTCTGCCTGTTCGGGATTCTCCCCGTTGTGTGGTTGGGGCTGCTGATCGCTCCCGCCGTACACGGAGGCTTGCCCGAAATTCTTACCCGGTTTCCTGCGGCAATGAACGACCCGTTTCATATAGAGCTTTGCGGGGACAGTCTGAAAACTGTCCTCATTCTGCTTTGCGCTTACGGGCTTGCGGTGGGTGTGATCCTATCTTCCCGCCGCAATTACCGCCGCGGCGAGGAACACGGTTCGGCCAAGTGGGGCTCTGCTCGAACCGTCAACCGAAAATACCGGGCGGCTGTGCCGGAGGACAACAAGATCTTCACGCAGAATGTCCGTATGGGACTGGACGGACGAAAGCACCGCCGCAACCTCAACACGCTCGTTGTCGGCGGCAGCGGCGCAGGCAAAACGAGATTTTACGCCAAACCGAATCTGTGTCAGGCCAACACGAGCTTTACCGTGCTCGACCCGAAAGGCGAGCTGCTGCGCAGTACGGGACATCTGCTGCGGCAAAAGGGCTATGAGGTGCGGGTGCTGGATCTGCTGAACATGGAGAAAAGCCACTGCTACAATCCGTTTGTCTACCTGCGGGACGACAACGATGTGCAGCGGCTTGTGACCAACCTGTTCAAAAGCACCACGCCGAAAGGCAGCCAGTCCAACGATCCCTTTTGGGACACCGCCGCGTCTATGCTCCTGCTGGCGCTGATCTTCTATCTGAAATACGAAGCGCCACCCGACGAGCAGAACTTTCCAATGGTCATGGAAATGCTGCGCGCGGCAGATGTGCGGGAGGATATGGACGAATACACCTCGCCGCTGGACGAGCTGTTTGAACGGCTGGAAATGCGGGAGCCCGACCATATTGCCGTGAAGTATTACAAGGACTACCACTCCGGCAGCGCCAAAACACTGAAATCCATTCAGATCACGCTGGCGGCAAGGTTAGAGAAATTCAATCTGTCCTCGTTGGCGGCGCTGACCGCTACGGATGAGCTGGATCTGCCGTCCCTCGGAGAAAAGAAAGTAGCGCTCTTTGCCCTGATCCCCGACAATGACACCAGCTTTAACTTTTTGGTCAGCATCCTGTACACCCAGCTTTTTCAGCAGCTATTCTATCTGGCCGACCACAAATACGGCGGCAGTCTGCCTATCCCCGTCCATTTCCTGATGGATGAGTTCAGCAATGTTTCGCTACCCGATGACTTTTCAAAGATTCTGGCGGTTATGCGTTCAAGGCAGGTATTCGTTTCGATTATCCTGCAAAATGTGGCGGCACTCAAAGCGCTGTTTGAAAAGGAATGGGAGTCGATACTCGGCAACTGCGACGAGTTTCTTTATCTCGGCGGCAACGAAACTTCGACCCACAAGCTGATCTCGGAGTCCTATCTCGGCAAATCCACCATCGACACCAACACCTACGGCAAATCATCCGGGCGCAACGGCAATTACAGCACGAACTATCAGATCAGCGGCAGAGAGCTTCTGACGCCGGACGAAGTGCGTATGCTGGACAACCGTTACGCCCTTTTGTTTATCCGTGGCGAGCGGCCGGTGATGGATGAGAAATACGACATTCTGAAACACCCGAACATTGCGCTGACCGAGGACGGCGGCGCAGCGCCCTATGAACACGGCGGGACGGAAAATGCCGTTGCGACGCTCTCGTTTGCAGAAGCTGCCGCCGAAACCGTATCCGCCCCCAATGAACCCACACTCGATTATGAGCTTCTGTCCGACGAGGATATAGAGGCTCTTTTTTAATTCAATTCTCAAGGAGGATAAACCCATGAAAAACACCAAAAAGGCCGCAAACAAGCTGCCTGTGCCCGGCAAGGTCAGAAAGGGCTTTCGTTTCTACTGTGCCGCTGTGCTGTCGGTTGCGCTTGTGCTCGGTTGTTCCGTGACGGCCTTTGCCGCCAATGACCCGATCGCCGTTGTGAACAACCTGAGTGATTTTATTTTCGGTCTGATCCGTGCGGTCGGCCTGATCCTGCTCGGCTGGGGCATCGTGCAGGTGGGACTTTCGTTCCAATCCCACGATCCCAGCCAGCGCAGCAACGGCTTTCTCACCCTTGCGGGCGGCATCGTCATCACCTTCGCCAAAGAGATTCTGAACCTGATCACGGGCTGAAAGAAGATAAATGACACGGCGCACGGGGCAAGTCACTTCGGCCTGCCCCTATTTGCCGGAAAGGAGAAATGAATGTGAGTGATAACTGGATCGTGCAGAATTTGGAGAATGCACTCAAAACTTGGAACGAAAAGCTGGCGGAGATCTGGCAGCTCATTACGCAGTCGCCGGAGCAGTTCAAGGGCGGCACGATTTGGAATGTGATCGTCGGCATCCACGGTGCGGTGCAAGCCATCGGTCTTGCGCTGCTCGTTTTGTTCTTTGTAGTGGGCGTGATGAAAACCTGCGGCTCCTTTGCGGATGTGAATTTCTGTTAGAGAACATATACAACTGAATACGGATTTATCCGATGGCAAGCACTTGCAACTATCCGAGAAAAGAACGGATATATGCAGGTGCTTTTCTTTTTCAAAAAATCAGAACACAGTGTCCAAAATCGGCTATCCGCACGGGCTGTAAGGTAGGGGGCAGGTCTGCCCGTCTGTACCTTGAAAACTTCACAGCAGCCGCCAGAGGGATACCTGCCGCAATGGACAGCAGGCGATGATATGAGCCTGCCCATTGCTTAATCCATGCACAGCATAGGCAGTGACAACGCCGCTTTGGGAAAGCGTGGAACTGTATGGAATGGCTGTGTTTACATATCCCCGTCCTTGTGGCAGGGATATAAAAATTTTAAGGAGGTCTATTGCCTATGGACAAGTATGCCAAAACCAGACGAAAGTGGAAGGAGGAAACCCATGCAAAAGCTGAACATGGTGGACGCAGACACCCTGCTCTATCAGCCGCTTGACAAGCCCCGTTTTGTGGTGGACGGTCTTATCCCCACAGGATTGGTATTGTTCTGCGGCTCACAGAAAATCGGCAAAAGCTGGCTCATGCTGAAACTCTGCTT
>OJNK01000749.1_pt1 | contig 19664 bp, 20 predicted proteins | sample 1597811 | NCBI WGS metagenome assembly OJNK01 (sample SAMN00265073, study PRJEB22529) | human gut metagenome
AGAACCAGAGAAGCCCCAAAAGGCTCAGGCACAGAAAAGACAATGTGCAGGAAAGGGCGGAAAAGACAATGGAGGAAAAAGCAGTTTTAAGAGTGCGGGACCGCATAAGCGCGGCCCTTACCGTGCCGTATGTGCGCAGGGCGGTGTGGCTGATGGCGGGCGGCCTTGCGGGCTTTTTAACGGCGCGCGGGCTCGTCTTCGGCAAATACGCGCCGTTTGCGGCGGCAGGCGCGGCGGCAGCGCCGTTTTCGACCATGTGGGCGGTCATCCTCGGCGGCGCGGTGGGCTACCTGTTCCCGTCGCCCGTGGATATCCCCGCGCGCTACATCGCGGCTTTGCTCGCCGTGGGGGCTATCCGCTGGTCGCTGTCGGAGTTAAAGTCCATCCGTGACCACCCGGTCTTCGCACCGGTCACAGCGTTTTTGCCGCTGCTTTCGACGGGCATCGCTATGGTGTTTTTAAACGGCTCGCTTTCAAATGTGCTCGCCATGTACATTGCGGAGTCGTTTTTGGCGGCGGGCACGGCGTATTTTCTGCGCCGCACCGTGCAGCTTTTGGAGACCCACCGCGAGACCACCGTGTTTGACAGCGGCGACGTGGCGGCTGTTATCGTCTCGCTCGGCGTTTTGCTGCTCTCGTTTTCAAATGTGACCGTCTCGCACATTTCCGTCGGGCGCGTGCTCATCGTGCTGACGGTACTCGTCTGCGCGCGCATCGGCGGGCTTGCGGGCGGCGCGGTGGCGGGCATTGCGGCGGGCACGGTGCAGGGGCTCTCCACGGCGGGGCTTTCGTATCTCTCCGGCGCGTACGGCCTCGGCGGGCTGATGGCCGGCGTGTTCTCGCCACTCGGCAAATTCGCCGTGGCGGTGGCGTTCGTCATTTCAAACGGCATCGCATCCTTGCAGGTGAACAGTACTTCGCAGGTGTTTTACGGCGCGGTGGAGGTGGCCGCGGCCTCCATTTTATACATGCTTTTGCCGCAGAGCCGACGGCTTTCCAATTTATTCACCGCGCACGGGGACAGGCTGCCGGGCGATTCTCTTAGAAAAAACGTTATTTTGCGCCTGCGGTATACGGCGGAAGCCATGCGCAGCGCATCGGATTCCGTAGATCGCATCTCGGAAAAGCTGGAGACGACCGCGGCGGCTGACCTGCCGCATGTGTACGGCCGCGCGGCGGAGAAGGTTTGCACCGGGTGCAGCCAGTGCGCAGTGTGCTGGCGCAAAAATCGCGACGAGACGCAAAAAACGTTCTCGCGGCTTTCGTATCCGCTGCGGGAGCGCGGCAAAATCGAACGCAGCGACTTTGATGTGCCGTTTTTGACGCGCTGCAACCGTGCCATGGAGCTGAGAGACGCCGTAAACGGCGAATACCGCGAGCTTTTGGCAAAAGAAAGCGCCCGTATGCGCGCCGAACAGGTGCGCGCCATCGTCGAAGAACATTTCCGCTCCACGGCGCAGATGCTCGGCGACATGGCGGAGGAATTCGAGCAGTACCAGCGCTTTGATGAGGACAGTGCAGAGCAGGTGCGCGAGGTCTTGCGCCACCGCGAGCTCACGCCGATTGAAGTCTGCTGCCGCATCGATAAATTCGGCCGCATGACGATTGAAGCAAACATTTGCCGCACACACGGGGTGCACATCAACAAAGGGCAGCTGACACGCGAGATCTCCGGCGCGTGCGGGCGCACGTTCACTCAGCCGAGCGTGACGGCGGCGGGCGATACCTTAAAGCTGCAAATGTGCCAGAAGCCCGTTTATGCCGTGCAGCGCGGCTTTGCGCAGCACGCAGCAAACGGCGCGTCTCTCTGCGGCGATTGCGCCGAGGCGTTCACGGACGGCAGCGGGCGGTATATCTCGGTTTTAAGCGACGGCATGGGCACGGGCGGCCGGGCAGCTGTGGACGGAACAATGACCGCGGGTATGGCGCAGTCACTTCTCAAAGCCGGTATCGGATTTGAGAGCACACTGAAGATGATCAACTCCGCCATGCTCGCAAAGGGCGGGGAGGAGTCGCTTGCAACGCTGGATGTTGCGTGCATCGACCTCTTTACAGGGCACGTCTCCCTGCGCAAGGCGGGCGCGGCGGGCACGGTGCTGCGCAGGCGCAAGAAGACGGAGTATCTGGAAGCCAAAAGCGTGCCCGTGGGCATTCTGCCGGAAATCGCCTTTGCCCGCAGCGAAAAAGACCTCGATGCGGGCGATATGCTCGTCATGGTCTCGGACGGCGTAACGGCTTCCGGCACGGAGTGGCTGTGCGACCTCATTGCAAACTATGAGGACGACGACCCGCAGGCGCTTTCCGAGCGCATTGTGGAGCGCGCCGTAAAAGACCGCGCAGACGGGCACGAGGACGACGTAAGTGCCGTGGTGCTCCTTATCGAATGATATACAATTCAAAAGTTCTCCCTGAAATCTGTGTAAGATTACCATTTCACGCCGACCGACGCGTACAATTCGCCGTACGCATCGACCACTTCCGCGCTTTTTCCGCCTACTGGGCCGTGCCCGCCGAAGCGGAGACCGCCAAAGAAGGGCAGCAGCTCGGCGGCATCGACAAAGAGTGGCTCAAAGAATTAAACGACGTCTATTACAGAAGCAAATAACAGCAAAAGGCCGGCGGGTTTCCGTCGGCTTTTGTCTTGCAAATTTCCGATGTGCTGATATAATGGGGAAGAGAAAAGTTCCTTTTGGGAGGAAAATAGTATGATCGATATGAAAAAAGCATTGCAGAACATTGACGACGTGATCGAAAAGGGGCCGTACAAAGACACATGGGCGTCCCTTTCAAGCTGGCAGACGCCGAAGTGGTATCAAAAGGCGAAGTTCGGCATTTTCATCCACTGGGGCGTGTACAGCGTGCCGGCGTTTGACAGCGAATGGTATCCGCGTAACATGTACATAGAGGGCTCCAAGGTCTACGAGCACCATATCAAAACCTACGGTGCACACAAGGATTTCGGCTACAAAGATTTCATTCCGATGTTTAAGGCGGAAAAGTTTGATCCGAACGCATGGGCTGCGCTTTTTAAAAAGGCGGGCGCAAAGTACGTTGTGCCGGTGGCGGAGCACCATGACGGTTTCCAGATGTACCGCTCAAATATTTCGCACTGGAACGCTTACGAGATGGGCCCGAAGCGCGATATAGTCGGCGAGCTGAAAGCGGCCGTGGAAGCGCAGGGCATGACGCTTGGGGTATCCTCGCACCGCATTGAGCACTGGTTCTTCATGAGCAACGGCAAAAAGTTTGAGAGCGATATGCCGCAAAACCCGGACCGCGACGACCTCTATTGGCCCTCCATGCCCGACCCGGAGAATTTCGATGCCATCGACGGCAAGCCCTCTGAAGAATTCATGGCAGACTGGCTTGTGCGCACGTGCGAACTCATCGATAATTATCACCCGAAAATTCTCTATTTTGACTGGTGGATTCAGCAGGAGGCGGCAAAGCCGTACCTCAAAAAAGCGGCGGCGTACTATTATAATCGCGCTGCGGAATGGGGCGAGGAGGTTGCCATCGATTATAAATTCGACGCGTACATGTTCGGCACGGCGGTGCCGGATATTGAGCGCGGGCAAATGGCGGACATCAAGCCGTATTTCTGGCAGACCGATACCGCCATTGCGCTGAATTCCTGGTGCTACACGGAAAACAACGACTTTCGCCCGGCGGGGGACATCATCTGCGACCTTGTGGACATCGTCAGCAAAAACGGTGCGCTGCTTTTAAACGTAGGCCCGAAAGCGGACGGCACCATCTCCGATGAGGACACCGCGGTGCTGACTGCCATCGGCGACTGGATGCAGGTGAACGGCGAAGCAATTTATGACACGCACGTGTGGAGGACGTTCGGCGAAGGCCCCACAAAGGTGCAGGACGGCGGCTTTTCCGACGGCGTGAAAAAGAACTTTACGGGCGAGGATTTCCGCTTTACGGCAAAGGGAGATACGCTCTTTGCCATCGCGCTGAAGGCGAACGACAACGGCGAATACCACATTCACTCCCTGCGTATGCAGGAGCACACCGCCGGTACGGTGTACCACGGTTTAGTCGAGCGCGTTTCGGTGCTTGGCACAGACGATGCACCCGCGTGGACGCGTGACGAAAACGGCCTGCATATCAAGACGAACTACACGTCCGATAAGCCGATCACATTCAAGATTAAATTAAACTAAAATCACAAAACAAAAAGCAGAGTGTTCGGATTGAGCACTCTGCTTTCGTTATTTTATGCAGTTATTCGGAGATATACTCGCGTACGCGGAACTTGGCGCCGGCGTTTTCGCACAGCTTGCGGCAGGCTTCAATGTCCTCTGCAGGCATGGTGCTGACGACCGTCATCACCACATGCGGCACGTTTTTTACGGCTTCTGCCGTAAAATGCAGCATGGCATCAAACGCCTCGGGGCCGTATTTCGAGTGACATACCGCATCGTACTTTTCAGCGGTCGGCGCGTTTAAGCTGACGGACACAATGTCCAAAAGCCCGTGCATTTCCGGCGCGGCGTTGCGCCCGGTGATGCAGTCCGCAAGGCCGTTCGTGTTGACGCGCAGGGTGTAATTGCCCATTTCTTTTAAGCGCGCGGCAAGCCAAAGCATGTCGTCCCAGCGGCAGGCAGGCTCGCCGTAGCCGCAGAAGACAATCTCCGCGTATGAATTGAGGTCGCGTTTTTTAAGGTCGGCTAAGATTTCCTCTTTTGTCGGCTCCGCGCCCTCGTACCAGAGGTTATCCGCGTACAGGCTGCCCGTGCTGTTGTTGCGCAGGCAGAAGTCGCATGCGTTCGGGCACTGGTTCGTGACGTTGATGTAGAGGTTATCGCCGTATTCATACGTGATGGTCAAGATGATCGCTCCTTTTATTTTGCGGCGCTCGGCAGCGTGATACCGAAAAGGCGGCAGGCGTTTTCGCAGGCGGTTTCCAAAACCTCCTGCGCCGTGATGCCGCGCACTTCGGCGATCTTCGCCGCGTCGTAGGGGATCATGGAGCTGTCGCAGCGCTTGCCGCGGAATGGCACGGGCGCCATGTAGGGCGCGTCCGTTTCGGTCAAAAGGCGGCCGAGCGGGATGGCCTTTGCCACCTCCACGCTGTGGCGCGCGTTTTTAAACGTCACAACACCGCCAAGGCCGATGTACATGCCGAGCTTTACGGTCTCCTGTGCTAATTGTGCACTGCCGGAAAAGCAGTGCACGACGCCCTTCGGCTTGTATTTCCGCAGAATGTCCATCATATCGCCGTGGGCCTCGCGGTCGTGGATGACAACGGGCAGGTCGTGTTTTTTCGCGAGCTCCAGCTGGGCGATAAGCACCTCTTTCTGCTTTTCGCGCGGGCACTCGTCCTCCCAGTGGTAGTCGAGGCCGATCTCGCCGACGGCGACGATCTTCGGGTGGGAAAGCAGCGCTTCCACGTCCGAAAGCCAGTTATCGGGCAGGTCGTTTGCGCACTCCGGGTGGATGCCGACTGCACCGTAGATATAATCGTATTTTTCACAGAGCGCCACGGTTTTTTTGAGGCTTTCATAATCGGCTGCCATATTAATGACCGCAACGACGCCCTTTTGCGGCAGTACGGAGCCGAGCAGCTCGTCACGGTCGATGTCGAACTGCTCGCTGTCGTAATGTGCGTGGGAATCAAATATCATAGAGATTTTCCTTAGCGAATTTTGGAGCCTGCCGGGGTGCCGTCCACAAATACGACGCGCACATCGTCCTCGCCTGCGTCTGCCGCAAGGATCATGCCCTGGCTTTCCACGCCGCAGAGCACGGCGGGCTTCAGGTTCGCGACAACGATGACGGTGTGACCGATGAGGTCTTCCGGCTTATACCACTTCGCGATGCCGGACGCGACCGTGCGGGGTGTGGAGGTGCCGTCGTCGAGCGTGAGCTTCAAGAGCTTCTTTGCACGCTTGATCGGCTCGCAGGCAACGACCTTTGCGGCGCGCAGCTCAACCTTTGCAAAGTCTTCAATATTGATCTGGGCAAGACCCTCAATTTCCTTCTTCGGCTCTTCCTTCGGAGCGTACTTCGCTTCCACAGCGGCAATCTTCTCGCCCATCTCCTTCGGATCGATACGGGCGAAGAGAATCTCCGGCTTGTCTGTTACTTTACCCCCATTCGGGTAAACGCCGAACGTATCGAGCGTATCGTATGCGCGCAAGGTCGTGCCGAGCTGTGCGACGATCTTCTCTGCTGTGTCCGGCATAAACGGTGTGAGGAGCGCCGCGCCGATCGTGATGCTTTCCACAAGATTATAGAGAACGGTGGAAAGTCTGTCGGCTTTCGCTTCGTCCTTTGCAAGCGCCCACGGCATCGTTTCGTCAATGTACTTATTGCAGCGCTTGAAGAGCGTGAAGATTTCGGAAATGGCATCTGCCACGCGCAGCTGATCCATCTTCGTCTGCACGCTGTTCTTTGTGGCGAGCACAACGCTCTTTAAGTCGCTATCGACATCTTCTACGACGTTTTTGTTCTCTACAACGCCGCCGAAGTACTTGTTTGTCATGGAAATGGTGCGGTTTACAAGGTTGCCGAGCGTGTTTGCAAGGTCGGAGTTCGTGCGTTCGATCATCAGATCCCACGTGATGGTGCCGTCGGATTCAAACGGCATCTCGTGCAGGACGAAATAGCGCACCGCGTCTACGCCGAAGAGGTCTACAAGGTCTTCTGCGTAAATGACGTTGCCCTTCGATTTGCTCATTTTGCCGCCGTTCATCAGAAGCCACGGGTGACCGAACACCTGCTTCGGCAGCGGCAGGCCGAGCGCCATGAGGAAAATCGGCCAGTAGATGGTGTGGAAGCGGATGATGTCCTTGCCGATGAGGTGCAGGTCTGCCGGCCAATCACGCTTGAACTGCTCGGTGGAGTTGCCGTCGCAGTCGTAACCGATGCCGGTGATGTAGTTTGTGAGCGCGTCGAGCCAAACATACACGACGTGCTTGTCGTCAAAATCGACCGGAATGCCCCACTTGAAGGAGGTTCTGGAAACGCAGAGATCCTGCAGGCCGGGCAGGAGGAAGTTGTTCATCATTTCCGTTTTGCGCTGCGGCGGCTGAATGAACTCCGGGTGCTTATTGATATAGTCGATGAGGCGGTCTGCATACTTGCTCATCTTGAAGAAGTACGCTTCTTCCTTTGCGGGCTTTACCGGGCGGTGACAGTCCGGGCAGCAGCCGTTTTCGTCAAGCTGAGAAGCCGTGAAGAAGGATTCGCACGGCGTGCAGTACATGCCCTCGTAGTGGCCCTTATAAATATCGCCCTGCTCGTAGAGCTTTTTAAAGATCTTTTGTACCTGCTTTTCGTGGTAATCGTCCGTGGTGCGGATGAATTTATCGTAGGAGGTGTTCATCACGTCCCAGTTCGCCTTGACAATCTTCGCGACGTTGTCGACATATTCCTTCGGGGTGATGCCGGCGGCATTGGCCTTTTCTTCAATCTTCTGGCCGTGCTCGTCCGTGCCGGTCTGGAAGTAGACATCGTAGCCCTCCATGCGCTTATAGCGCGCAATGCTGTCGGCGAGCACGATCTCATACGTGTTGCCGATGTGCGGGCGGCTGGAGGTGTAGGCGATAGCCGTCGAAATATAATACTTCGGTTTACTCATGGGTGGATCATTCCTTTACAATGTATTTTCAAGAGGATTGATTTTTTCTGCGGTTGAATGTATTCAACTGAATAGTACGGCGGAAAGTGCCGAGAGGATCATCAGCCCGGCCAAAATCGCCGCGCCGATGCGAACGATGAGCTTGCGTTGCTTTTCGGTTTTCATAGAAAGCTCCTTTCGCGGGTGCAGGGCATGCCTGTACGTGTACCCTTTATTTTACCATTCTTTTTTTCACCTGTAAACCGCTAATTGACTTTATTTTCCGCCGCGGTTACAATAAAAGCGGAAATACTTTTGAAATGAGGGAAAAACCCGATGCAGTTTTTAAATACAGAAGACAAACCGCGCCGCGCGGCGGTCATCAACGATCTTTCCGGTGCGGGGAAATGCTCGCTTACGGTGATGCTGCCGGTGCTGTCCGCCTTGGGGTGCGAGACATCCGTGCTGCCGACGGCGGTGCTTTCCACACACGGAGGCTTTAAAGATCCCGTGTATCGCGATTTGACGGACGATATGCTGAAAACGGCACAGCACTGGAAGCGCGAGGGGGCCGAGTTTGAGGGCATCTGCTCCGGGTACCTCAGCAGCCGCGAGCAGATTGACACTGTGCGGGAAATCTTCGAGCTGTTTACGGACGAACACAGCCGTCCGCTGCGCCTTGTAGACCCCGTGATGGGCGACAACGGCACGCTGTACGGCATTTTTAATAAAGAAACGGCGCAGAGCATGACGAGGCTTTGCGAAAAAGCGGACATTTTAACGCCGAACATGACAGAGGCGTATTGCCTTTTGCACGAGCCGTTTAAGGACGGGCCGTATGACGAAAAGGAGCTTAAAAGAGTAATGAAAGCCCTTTCCGACTTTGGGCCGAAGATCGTCATTCTGACGGGTGCGTATACGGACGGGAAGAAAATCGGCGCGGCGTGCTACGATAGAGAAAAAGACGAGACGGCGCTGGTGCTTTCCGACCGCGTGCCGGGCAAATACCACGGCACAGGGGATATTTTCGCGGCCGTGATGCTGGGGGCGATGTTAAACGGCAAAACGGTAAAGGAAGCCTGTGCCGCTGCCGTGCGGTACACCGCAAAGTGCATAGAAGAAACGAGAAAAGCATGCGGTGACAACACCATTTGGGGCGTGAAATTCGAGAAATGTCTGCCGTTTTTGATGCACGATGTGCTCACGGCGAACAACGAATAAAGTCTTTGGTCAGGTTTTCTTCAGAAAACTTGCGGGTTCTTAGGGCAGCGCCCTAAGTCGCTTTCCGCAGAAAGCGAAATCTTATTGCCTAACAAAAAACTAAGAATGGTAGAAAGCAATGCTTTGCATTGCTTGAACAGTCCGGGGGACTGTTTAGCCGTAGAAAACCCAGTTGCATAGGTTCCCTGAAAGGGCGGCTCCATGCCGCCCTTTTTATATAGCTGTGAGCATGCGTTGACGCGCATTATCTCTTCCTTTTCCTCAATCAGAGGGAGTCTGAAATTGAATAAAAACCGCCGGACATTGCAGGACATCAGAGGACATTGTAGGACATCGGAGGACATGAATTTGAAAAGTTTCCCTTTTGAGGGAAACTTTTCTGCGTTTTGGGGGTATGGGTGAAGAGACAAACAGGCGGGCGAAAAAACGAACGGCGTTTGGCGCTTCAAAACTTTCAGAGAGGATGTGGAACATGGTGAACGAAACGGCGAAGGAGGGCTTTCGCAGATTGGCGTTCGGCGGTATTCACGATGCCGTAAGGCTGCTCTTTTGCGAGGACGTGAACCCGCGCACGCTGAAAAACATGGATCTGTTCGCCGTCTCCGAAATTCGCAGACCGAAAAACGGCGGCATGGAAATTCGGTTTTTCGACCGGATCGAAGCGCTGCGGCTCCTCAGCGAGCTTGAGACGAGCGGGACGGGTGCACAGGCGCTGCTCTCCGCCATTGAAAGCGGTGCGGCGGCGCTGAAAGACGGGGATAAGCCGTGACGCCGTTTTCCGAAAAGCAGATGCAGGTCTTGTGCTGGTGGGGCGAAAAAAGCCCGCACCGGAATAAGCTTGCCGTCATCTGCGACGGCGCGGTGCGCAGCGGCAAAACCACCTGTATGGGGATATCCTTTTTTCTGTGGGCGATGGCACGCTTTCAAAATACGAGCTTTGCGGTGTGCGGCAAAACGATCCGTTCTGTGCGGAGAAATGTGGTCGCGGAGCTTATACCAAAGCTAAAGTCTATGGGCTTTTCCATGCGCGTGCGGCAGGCAGAGAACGAGATTATCCTATCGTATCAGGGCAGAGAAAACCGCTTTTACCTTTTCGGAGGACGAGATGAATCGAGCGCGGCGCTCATTCAGGGCATGACGCTCGGCGGCGTTTTGTTTGACGAGGTGGCGCTGATGCCGCGCTCTTTTGTGGAGCAGGGCATTGCGCGCTGTTCGCTGAAAAACGCGAAGCTGTGGTTCAACTGCAACCCGGAGCATCTGCAGCACTGGTTTTACCGCGAGTGGATTTTAAAAGCCGAGAGCCGAAACGCGCTTTACCTGCACTTTACGATGGAGGACAACCCGTCGCTCAGTGAAGATGTGCGAAAGCGCTACCGAACGATGTTTTCGGGTGCGTTTTACAGCCGGTTTATTGAGGGAAAGTGGACGGCGGCGACGGGACTGATTTACCCGTTTGCGCTTGACCTCTTGTGCGAAGTGCCGAAAGCGGACTTTGAGCGGTACGCGGTGTCCATCGATTACGGTACGGTGAATCCGACTTCGATGGGCCTTTGGGGGCTTTTGTGCGGCGTGTGGTACCGCGCAGACGAGTATTACTTTGACGCGCGGCTTGAAAACACGCGGCGCACGGACGAGGAGCACTTTAAGGGCTTTTTGGAGCTTATTCGCGGCAGAACGCCCGATGTGATTGTATGCGACCCCTCGGCGGCGAGCTTTATCACACTTTTGCAGAGCCGTGGTTTTGCAGTGACGGCGGCGAAAAACGACGTTTTAAACGGCATCCGCATGACGGCAACGGCGCTGCGCACGGGGCAGATCAAGGTGACAAAGGGCTGCGTGGACGCGGTGCGGGAGTTTTCCCTCTACCGCTGGGCAGACGACGGCGCGCGGGATGTGCCTGTGAAGGAGAATGACCATGCCATGGACGACATCCGCTATTTTGTCTCCACGGTGCTCGGCGCGGGCGAAAGCTTTGCCTGCGCGGTGCAAAGGGAGACGGGGAAAGGAGTTAGCATTTGGGATTTTTGAAAAAGGAGAAGCGCACAGCCGTTTCGGTGCAGACGCAGGGTGGGTACCCGCCGGTGCTGCCGGTGACGGCAGGCGAGCGTGCACTGTACCGTGCCTTGCGCGAGCAGGTGCCGATCATCGACGCGGCAATCTACAAGCTGGTGCGTCTTATCGGCGGGTTTGAGGTGTATTGCCCCGAAAAGCACACGGAAAACGCGCTGCGCGGGTTTTTAAAAACCGTGCCCGTAAACGGCTGCAACATGGGCATCGATAACTTTTTATCGGCCTATTTTGAGCAGCTTTTAACGTATGGCAATGCGATTGGGGAGATCGTACTCGCAAACGGGAAAATTCGGGCGCTGTATAATGCGTCGCTCGAAGACCTCGAGATTCGGCTCATCTCGCCGCTTGAAACGGGCGTGTTCGTCGTAAGGGACGGGCGTGCGGAGCCGTGCCGCTACCCGGAGCTCATTTTGACTTCGGCGTTAAACCCGATGCCGGGCAGCGCGATGGGAAGCTCCATTTTAAAGGGCCTGCCGTTTGTGAGCGAGGTGCTTTTGAAAATTTACCGCACCGTCGGCATCAACTGGGAGCGTATGGGCAATGTGCGCTTTGCGGTGACGTGCAAAAACGAGGGCTACATGAACGCGGGTGACCGCGCGGGGCAGCTTGCAAAGGAGTGGAGCCGTGCGATGCACGGCCCCGGCGTGAGCGACTTTGTGGCGGTGGGCGACGTGCAGATTAAAGCCATCGGCGCGGACGGGCAGCAGATGGACAGCGAAGTGCCCGTGCGGCAGATGCTGGAGCAGATTGTGGCGAAAATGGGCATTCCGCCGTTTTTGCTGGGGCTTTCGTGGTCCTCGACGGAGCGCATGTCGAGCCAGCAGGCGGACATGCTGACGAGCGAGCTGACGGCGTACCGCAGAATTTTGGAGCCGGCGGTTTTGAAGATCTGCAAAACGTGGCTGCGGCTAAATGGTCTTGACGACACGGTGGAAATCGATTGGAACGAGATCACGATGCAGGACGAAGTCGATCACGCGAACGCGGCGTATCTCATGGCGAAGACGGAGCAGCTTTTAAAGGAGGGGGAAGCTTGAGCGAAACGGTAACGGCGGTACAGCCGGATAAAGCGGCGATGGAGAAGATCAACCTTTACACGCGCCGCGCCTATAAGCCGGAGGAGGTGTACACGTTTTCGGTCGTTTTGTGCGACAACGAGGTGGATAGAGACGGTGAGTGCTTTACGAAAGAGACACTCGAGGAGCTTGCAAAGCTGTTTGTCGGCAAGACGGGCATTTTAGACCACGAGCCGACGAGCAAAAATCAGACGGCGCGCGTGTTTGACGCTGCGGTGAAGGAAATTCCCGGAAAGGTAACATCTTTAAACGAGCCGTATGCGCAGCTCACTGCACAGGCGTATGTGCCGCGAAACGACGGGACGAAGGCGTTTATTGAATCCATTGAAAGCGGCATACGCAAGGAAGTCAGCGTGGGGTGCGCAGTGAAAAAGCGCGTGTGCTCCGTGTGCGGTGCGGAAAGCTGTGTGCACGTGCCGGGGAAAACATACAACGGCAAGCGCTGTGTGCGTATTTTAAGCGGCGCGGCGGACGCGTATGAATTCTCATTCGTGGCAGTGCCTGCGCAGCGCGCGGCGGGCGTGGTGAAGAAATTTTCGCCGCGCTTTGAAGAATCGGAGAAGAAAAAGGAGGTCAAAACGGTGTACGACATTGTAAAAAAGCTCGCGGACGGCGAAGACAGCGTGACGGTGGCAAAGGAGGAGCTCAACATGCTCAAAACGGAGCTGAAAGCGCTTTTCGACCGCGCGGAGTGCGGCGACCGCTACCGTGCGGCGCTGTGCGAACGCATCTATAAGCTGAGCGCCGTGGCGCAGCCGGAGTTTAAACGCGGACTGACGGAGGCGATCACAAAGTCGCTCGGCATTGCAGAACTGGAAGAAATGGCGGCGGCGCTCGCAAAGGCGGCGGAGCGCAAAATGCCCGTAATGCCGCAGCTGGCAGCGGAAAAGACGGAAGACACGAACGCGGCAGACGACGGCGCGTTCCGCATTTAAGAAAGGAGACTATACAATGGCATTTGAAAACATTACACTCGAAAAAGGCATGTACGGCGTGCCAGGCAAGAATTTTACACAGGTTTTGGAGGAGCTGGACGGCTCCCAGAACTACGCGGGCACACCGTTTGCGGGGCTTGACGCATACCAGAGACAGCTTAAACGCTTCGGCATCCGTGTGAGCGGTGCGAACTGCGACACCGTGGAGAAGTTTTTCACCTCCTCCCAGAGCGCGGCGCTGTTCCCGGAATACGTCGCCCGCGCGGTGCGCCAGGGCATGGAGATGGCGTCTTCCCTGCCGGACATCGCGGCGACCGTGACGAAGATCGACACGCTCGATTACCGCACCGTGCAGACGGCGACGGCTTCTGGCCAGAAGATCGAAGATCCCGTAGCGGAGGGCGCGGCCATTCCGGAGACAGTCATCAAGACGGCGGGCTCGCTTGTGACGCTGCATAAGCGCGGCAGACTGATTGTCAGTTCCTACGAAGCGCTGCGCCACCACAGACTGGACCTCTTTACGGTCATTCTGCGCCAGATCGGTGCGTACATTGCGCGCAGACAGATGAAGGACGCAGTGGACGTGCTCTTAAACGGCGACGGCACGAATACGGGCATCACCGTGACGGCGCTTACCGCTGCGCCGACCTACAACGACCTTGTGACGCTGTGGGGCAAGCTTTCCGACTATAACTTCAATACGATCCTGGCCGGAACGACTGCTTTGCAGGCGCTCCTTAAGATCACGGAGTTTAAGGACGCGCAGGCGAGCCTCAACATTAAGGGTGCGGGCAAGCTCATCACGCCGCTTGGCGCGACGCTCATCCATGTGCCGTCCATGGACGCGAAGAAGATCATTGCGCTCGACAAGAACTGTGCGCTTGAGATGGTGCAGGCGGGCGATGTGCTGACCGACTACGACAAGCTCATCGACCGCCAGATGGAGCGCGCGGCCGTGAGCGCCGTGGCGGGCTTTGCACAGATCTACGGCGGCGCCGCACAGGGCCTTAGCTACTGATTTTATTCGATTCTGGCAAGCCGTACCGCTTTGGTACGGCTTTGCCGAATAAAAAAAGGAGGGCAAATGGAGATACGAAACGTGCTGGAACGGCTGAAGCTTTTGACAAATGACGACCGCGAAGACCTGCTTTTGATGCTGAGCGGCGATGCGGTGCAGCGGCTGAAAGCGCGCCTTTGCTGCACTGAGGAGGAAGAAAACGCGCATGAGGATGCGCTGTGCGCAGCGGCTGCGGCGCAGGCGGCGTATCAGTTTTGGCTTTTGGAGGAAGCGGCGTCGCCGAAAAGCCTGACGGCGGGCGAGGTGCGCGCGGAATTTGACAAAGGCAGCGAAAGGGCGCTCGCCTATGCAAAGCAGTGCGAGCGGGCGGTGTCCGGGCTTTTGCGTGACGAGGATTTTTACTTCGGCGTGACGGAGGGCACGGTGTGAGAAATGTATTTTTGAGGGCGCAGCAGATGACGGCGGAGATAAGCGGCGAGAAGGTCGTTTGCCGCGGCGTTGTGCATCGCCTGAAGGAAGACAAAACGGCCTTGCAGGCGGAAACGGAGACGTTCGGCGGGGCGATGAAGCCGTTGTATGTCTACTTCGGCGACGGCAAAGTGCTTTGCGGCGCTGAGAACGCGAGGCTGACTGTGGGCGGCGAGACGTTCCGCGTTTTATATGCCGAGGAAAAAAGCGGGATTTACGGGGCGCTTTACGTACGCGCGGTGCTGGAAAAGGAGGAAAAAGATGACGGGAACGGAGCTTAGTGCGGCGCTTGCGGAAAAGCTGAAAATGCTTTTGCCGGATTGCGCGGTGCGCCCGGCGTTTACGGGCACGCTGCAAAGGCTTCCGCAGCGTGCCGCGGTGACGGTGGGCGTGATGCAGGAGGAAAACGCGGACGGTGTGTTTGAAACGGTGCTCGGCGTGCAGCTGTATGCGCGCGAAAGGGACGACCACGCGCGGCTGTTTGACGCGGTGTGTGCGGCGGTATCGTCTTTGCCGTGTGCGCTGCGCAGTGTGAAGCGGAGCGAGACGACGTACTCGGCGGCGCTCAGTTGCCTTGTGACGCTTTGCACGGTGCAGGCGGCGACGGGTGCGGCGGATAACGCACGCGCGGCGGTGGTAATCGGCGACAAGGTATTTACGGCGGACGCGGTGAAAATTTCGCACGAAGCGAAGGTCAAGCGTTATTACGCCATCGGCGAGGAAAATCCGTATGCGGCGGTGGCGGGCAAAGCGGTGTACACGATTGTGCTGCACGGGTTTTCGGGCGGCGAGGAGGCGCTCCCCGGCGAATTCACACTGCAAACAGGCGGCGCGCGGTACACACACTGCGTTTTGAAAGCGGCGAGCGAAAATAAGCTTGTGATAGAAGCGGGTGTGTGTGAAAAAATCACACAGCGAACACAAAGCGGAACGGAGGCATAAGGTGGAAGAAGAATACAAAAACGCACAGGCGCTCTCCGGCATTTTGGAGCGCGAGGAGCGGCGATATCCCGCGCTGCTTCGTGCGGACAGGAGGTTTGCATGAACCTGATGACGATGCAGTTTGGCAGCTTTGTGTTTCCGGTGAACCCGACGGAATTAAAACTCGAGCGGGCGTGCCTGCTGCGTGAGACGGTGGGTGTTGACGGCGAAGAACGTGTGGAGGCGGTCGGCAAGCGCAAGGCGCGCGTAGTAGGCACGGGGCACTTTACCGGGGAGAATGCGATGGCGGTTTACCGCGAGTTAGAGGCGCTTTTCGGTGAAACAGAGACGCTGTACTTGCCGGGGCACAGGCCGTTTGAGGCGGTTTTGAGCGAGCTTGCGCTCATCGGCGTGCCGGAGAAAAACACGGTGCCGTACACGTTCGCCTTTGTGGAGACGGCGGGGAAAAGCGAAGCGGTCTCCGGCCGGACATACCGCGCGAAGGCGGGCGAGAGCCTGTGGGATTACGCGTATTTTACGGGCGTTTCGATTGACCGCTTGGCGGAGAATAACCGGCATATCGCGTGTATTGCGGCGCTGAAAGACGGCGAGGAGGTGCATGTTCCGTGACGGATTTTTCGCTTGAGTTTGTGTTTGCGAGCGGTGAAAAACATTCGCCGAAAGAGGAGCCGAACGAATGGCTTTTAAAATGCAATGCAGATACGGTGGCGGACAGTTTGACGGTGCGGTTTAGTGTGGGAAAGCGGCTTTTTATGGAAGAGCCCGTGGGGGCGGTGCTTAAAAAGGACGGCGCGGTGCTCTTTGACGGTATCGTGGACGAACACCGCGTGAAATGCCAGAACGGCGCGCGCACGGAGGTCTTCTTCCTGCGCAACCGCGCGGCGCTTTTGCTCGACAACGAGGCGGCACCGATGGAGCTTAGATTGCCCTCGCTGCGGCTTTTGGAGCGGATGTATCTGATGCCGCTGGGGCTGCACGCCGTGGGCGGCGACAGGCGGCCGGTGGAGGGCGTTTTGACCGTAGAAAAGGGCGTGAGCTGTTTTGAAGCGCTGCAAACGTTCTCTGAGAGATATCTGAACTGTACGCCGTATACGGACAAAAGCGGCGGCGTGCACTTTGAAAGCTACGTGTCGAAAACGGTGAAGCCCGACCGGGTGACGGCGCGGGAGGTGATTTTTTGCCCGTACAAAATGCTGAGCGGCGTTACGGTGCAAAACGCGCAGACGGGCGCATACAGCGCGGAATATCACGATCCTTTGGCTCCACAGGTGCGCGTGCGGTATCTTTCCGCCTATGCGAAAACAGCACCGACGGCGCTTTTAAATGAAAGCCGCAGGGCGGCAAAGCGACTAAAGCTGACGTGTGCTTCTTATATAGACGGGAACATGGGGGACACGATGCGGACGGAGGAGCTTGGCGAGGTGCGGCTCATCTCCAAAAACGTTTTGCTGCGCGGGAAAGACGTGAAGACCGAACTGCATTTTGAACCGGTTTAAAGGAGGCATGAACATGTGGCTGACGAAAAAGGAGACGGCGGAAAAGGCCGAAAGCGTGAAAACGGGCGTTGTGACGACGGGCGGCGGGGAGATTTCCGTCTGCACGGAGCTGGAGCGCCGTGCACCGACTGTAACGGTGCCGTACGGCATGGCGGTGAGCGTGCCGCAGGGTACGGAGGCTGTGATGACCGGCGGTGTGTGCCTTGGCGTTGTGAACGACGCAGGAACGCTTTTGCCCGGCGAGGTGCGGCTGTTCTCAGCGGGCGGTGCGGAGATCGTTTTGAAGCTCGACGGCACGGTCGTCATCAATGGGCAGGTGTTTGAGAAAAAGGAGGAATAGCGTGGAGGTCGTGATCTTAAACGGCATAACGCAGACGGCGGCGACAGGGCTGCCGAAGACGGCCGAGGGGCTTAACGCGCTTATGCAGCGTGCGTATAACCACATTTGTCTAAAACGCGGCGCGTTTTGCTATGACCGCGTGCTCGGCAGCCGGTTTTATATGCTGAATGCAGCGGACGAGCACGCCGAGGAGCGGGCGCTGCGGTATGCGCAGGCGGCGCTGTTGCCCTTAGCCGGTGTTGAGGCGGTCTCCGTGCGGCGCGAGGGGGAGCGGTTTATCTTCGGACTCCAGACGATGCTCGGCACGGGGGAGATTGCGGTGAAAGGGGCGAAAGTGTGAAATTTGAGGAAGTTTATGCGCACATGGCGGCGGAATACAAAACGCTGGCGGGCGTGGAGCCCGAGGACGCGGCGGACGTTTCGATCCGTCTGAAGGTACTGGCGGGCGAGTTGTATACGGTGCTGTGCGCGGCGGAATCGCTGAAGCTGAATTGCTTTCCGCAGACGGCGGCGGGCGAGGCGCTTGACCTGCACGCCGAAGAACGCGGGCTTGTGCGCAAGGACGCGGTGAAATCTGTGGGCACGCTGACGTTTTCGCGCCGAACGGCGCTGAGCTACGCGGCGGAGATCCCCGCGGGCACGGTGTGTGCGGCAAGCGGCGAAAACGCGGTGGAATATGAGACGACGGAGGCGGCTGTGCTGCCCGCAGGCGCACTGACGGTGACAGCGGCGGCGCAGGCGGTTTTGGGCGGCAGGCGCGGCAACGCGGCAAAGGGTGCGGTGAACACGCTCATCACGCCGCCGTCCGGCATTGAAAGCGTGACGAACGATGTGCCGTTTACGGGTGGCGCGGATAAAGAGGACGACGAAGCGCTGCGCACACGCCTTTTGCGGTGCTTTTACGCACTGCCGAACGGCTCGAACACGGAGACGTACCGCCGTGCGGCGCTGATGACACCGGGCGTGAAAAGCGTTCAGGTGGTGCCGCGCGCAAACGGTGTGAACACGGTGGCGGTGTACCTGTACGGCGACAACGGCGCGGTGACGGACGAGGTGCTCGGAAAAGTCGGAGAGACGCTCGAAAAGCTCAAGGAGATCAGTGTGGACGTGACGGTGGCTGCAGCGGTGGCTGTGAAAAAGCCGGTGACAGTTTACGTGAAGCCGAAGGACGGGTGCGCGTTTGAAGATGCGAAAGCATCGTGCACGGCGGCAATCACGGCGTACCTGAATGCGTTTGAGGTGGGCGAGCCGTTTGTGACGGCGGGGCTAATCCATGCGGTGATGGAGACGGGCGTAGCACAAAACTGCACGGTGCCGGCGAGCGTGGCGGACTTTACGCCGAACGCCGGGGAAATCGTCACAGCGGGCGCTGTAAATGTGCTGGAGACGCAGTAAGGAGGGCAAATGACGGAACTGGAAACCCGCATGCGCGCGATGCTCGAAAAAACGGGGCTGTATTTTGGAGAAGACAAGTGGCTTTCGGCAGAGCTTGCGGCGTATGCAAAGGGGCTTGAACTCGTGTATGATACGCTTTCTCATGTGCGGCGCGACGCGTTTGTGCAGACGGCGGAGGAGGACGGGCTGAAAGCGTTTGAATCGCTGTTTCGCGTGGTGCCATCCGTGGACAGCACGAAAAACCGGCGCGCGATGCTGCTGACCCGCGGCGCGGTGACCCCCGCAGACCACACGGTGGAAGCGATGCAAAAGCAGCTTTTAGCGGCAGGCATCAACGGGAAACTCGTCCCGCAAAAGGGCGGCGTGCTGAACATAAATGTGCTCTCTACCATGGGCATTTCCGAAGCGGCGGCGGAAAGCGAAGCGCGCGCGTTTTTGCCTGCGCACCTCAGTTTGGTGTTCGATTTCGGCAAAAACACGTGGGATGCACAGGACGCGGTGGGGAGCTCGTGGAATGTGCTCGACCTTCGAAACAAGACTTGGAACGCGCTCGACGTTTTATGAGCGGAAAGGAGAAACATGGCAGCAAGTAAAAAATCAACGGTTCTCGGCCTTTGCCTTTGGGAGGGGACGGACAAGCCGCGCCGTGTGGATTTTGTGGCGGACAACGAAGCCATAGAGTCGCAGCTTGGCGGGCACATTCAAAACGATAACCTGCATTTAAATGACACGCGCAGAAAGCGTTTAGATACGCCGACGGAGGTGCGCACGTACACGGGCACGGGTGCGGCCTCGCGCACGATCTTATTCGGCTTCAGTCCGAGTGCGGTGATCGTTTTTGCGGTGGACAAGCCGTTTTCGCAGGCGATGACGGGCTGCACAAAGCAATACGCCGGCATAGCGGCAGGCGGCCAGAACAGCCTTGGCGTGACGCTTTCCACGGCGCAGGTGACGGTGCTGCAGACCCAAACCGCCCCGACGGACGGCAGCGGCATGGCATCGCTGAACGAAAGCGGCGTAACGTACGCGGTGTTGGCGTTCAGATAAGGCGTTATATCATTTTCCGCGAGGAAAATATCATATCGAACAAAGAAAGATATATCATTAAAAAAGAAGCGCGCAGCTTT
>OJNK01000784.1_pt1 | contig 18927 bp, 15 predicted proteins | sample 1597811 | NCBI WGS metagenome assembly OJNK01 (sample SAMN00265073, study PRJEB22529) | human gut metagenome
GTTTTGGTCATTGTACCTCCTGTCTGTTCGATAACTCCTCGGTGAAGTTATGTAAGCACGACACGCCGTTGCTGTTCGCACCGTCAGGCGCGAACCATGAGCAGGGTTTGGGGCAGGCACGCCCCAACAAGATCACTTCGGAAATGCAGATGCATTGAAGAAGTGAAGTCCCGATGGAGCACAACATTTTCAAGAATTGAAAATTTGTGGCCACGGGACGGTTCTTGCCCTCCACCGCTGCGCTCAAAACGTATTTCCGAAAATTGTTTCCGAATTGTTAAGGCACAAAAATAAGTAGAGAGTTCCGCTGCTCGTGTATGTTGATCGCCGTTTGACCCGAACGAAGTTCCTGCCCCTGTTTTGCAGCGGCGTTGGCCGGAAAGCCGGTATCACATTCGGACGGCTCATGAAATTTTCAAGGTACAGCTTCCCGGAAAAGAAAAAGACCGCCCACGCAGTACAGGCGAAGGATTTTGTCGGGTGAAACGGCGGCAAAACGATCGGGTGTGTTGTGGGGCGGTACGTTCTTTTGGGGGCAATCACTCACTGAAAGTGGTGGTTATCACGATGAGAACCACCACTTTTCATAGCAAGCCAACTTTTCAATGCATCGGCAACATCGTTGGCTTGCATATCGCAAATATGAAGTTTCGGTTGAGCCAATTTCTTATCTTGCGATAATGTGATTTGTGACAAAGGGTATCATGGTTTGCAAGGTGCGTCAAGATGGTTTTGAGTATTTTATTGTGGTAAAGCAATAATAGTAGGACTTATAGAAAAAATTGGAAGCTTTCAGCATAGCGGACACTTCCATAAGTTTTTACCCATTCATACTGAAATTTCAAGTCTATGTTTCGGATAAAAAACTGTTCTGCTTTTCAACGTATATCTTCTGCCAGGGCACCGCCAGTGGCACGATATACAGCTGGCGTACAGCCGTAGCGCACCTGAAACTTTTTATAAAAGAAGTTCTGGTTGGAATAGCCACACTGGTTGGCGATCTGACTAATAGGTGCTTCGGTGGTCAACAGCAGGAAGGCGGCGCGGGACAGCCGCCCATCCGATACCAGATCCTTGAAGGCACTGCCGGTGCCCTCCTTGACCATGCGAGAAAGGTAATTGGGGTGGAAGCCAAAATGCGCTGCGGTGCTTTCCAGTGTGCAGTCGATGCAGTGGTCATCCATGTATTGCAGCACTTCGGTGAGGTAGTTCTTGTTGGATTTGTGGTATTCGTGTTCCTGATTGCCCTGATAGCAGCGTGCCAGCTCGATGAAGATCAGGCTCATATAATTCTCCACCGCACCCGCCGTGCAGGTGGTAGGGTCCAGATATTCGCAGAACACACACTCAAACAGATCCCGGAAAATATACGACCGCTCCGTATGAAACAGCAGATAATGGTCGTGATCGTTGCGCTCGTTCAGCGCATTGGAAAGAAACCGCGGCACCGCTCCACTGGCGGCAAGCCGCTCGATGAAGCTTGCCTTGAAATAATTCTGCCCCATCAGGCAGTTGAGCAGGATGTCGTTTTCGCCGGTGGGCAACACCCGGTGCACCACATCCCGGTCCAGAATGGTCACATCGCCGGTGTGCATCTCAACCGTCTGGCCGTTGATCTCTTGCACGCAGGTGCCGGAGTACACATAGTTCATTTCAATGTAGTTGTGGCGGTGCAGCGGCACCATGCCAAAACGGGTCTGCTTGTTAAAGGCCAGATTGCCTCCCTCCAGCACGCGGGGCGCAATTTTTGGGGAGATCACACCATGCAGATTGGAGGCCGCCTGTTTTTTAGGGGACGGAAAAAACAGGATCTCATCGCTGTTGTCCGCACCCGTCACAACAGTCGCTTCGCCCTCATACCGGAAATTTTTGAAATAGATCAGAGAATCCTCCGGGTGCTCCCGGTAGTGCAGTTCTTTTTCACTGAGGGGAAAGAGCATTTCCCGGAATGCCTCACGCGCCAGCATGGCAGATACCTCCCAAAAGGTTTGATTTTGTCAGTGAGTGTCTTAAACTTTGCCAGTATCGTTCGACGAAAAGTTTGATTTTGTCAGCACCGGAGTTTGCTTTTGAGATTGTGACACCGTGCCGGATACGGTACAATACAGGTACGATTTGGACACAAGCATACAATGAAATGCCAGCTGTGTCAAGTTTTTGTGCGTATTTTGGAAGATGTCAAAGAGAAGGAGAACAAGATCATGGCAAGAAAAGACTACGATCAATTTGCCGATGAGCTGATCGCGGCAGTCGGCGGCAAAGAGAACATTGTCAGTGTGACGAACTGCATGACCCGTCTGCGCTTTGTGCTGGCAGACGAGAGCATCGTCAAGGATGACGAGGTCAAAAAAATCAAAGGCGTGATGAGCGTTGTGCACGGTGCAGGACAGTACCAGATCCCCATCGGTACTTATGTCTCTGACCTGTGCCCCGTCGTCAAGGCAAAGCTGGGCCTGACGGAGGATGCCATGGCTGCCGGCAAGGCCAAGGCCGAAAGCATGCGTGTGGTCAAGAAGGACAGCTTCTTCAACAAGTTCTTCAAGGCCATTTCCGGCTGCATCCTGCCCATGATCGCACCCATGGCCGCCGGTGGTATCATCAAGGGCGTTCTGACCATCCTGACCACCTTCGGTGTGCTCACCAGTGACAACGGCATTTACCTGATCCTGTATGCAGCGGCCGATGCGTTGATGTACTTTATGCCCATCATCGTCGGTTTCTCGGCCGGCAAGGTCTTTGGCATGAATCCTTATACCGCTGCTGTCATCGGCGCAGCGATGCTGTACCCGAAGCTGGCTGCTTTCGTGGGCGCGGAGGAAACGCTTACCTTCTTCGGCCTCAAGGTCACGATGCTGGATTACTCCCAGACCCTGCTGCCCATCCTGCTGGCCGTCTTTGTGGCAAGCTGGATCGAAAAGGCTGCGAAAAAGATCATCCCGCAGATGCTGCAATTGATGTTCGTGCCGACTGTGGTGCTGGTCATCACGCTGCCGCTCACCCTGCTGGTGGTCGGCCCGGTCATGACAGGCGTTTCCAATGCTCTGGCTACCGGTGTCAACGCGCTGTACAATGCGGTGCCTGTGGTCTGCGGCGGTGTTCTGGGCGCGTTCTGGCAGCTGTTCGTCATGATGGGTGTCCATGCAGCCATGATCCCCATCATCCTCAACAACCTTACCACCCTGGGTTACTGCCCGGTCAACGCCATCTTGGGCCTGACCGTCTGGGCACTGGCTGGTGTGGCTCTGGGCTACGCACTCAAGGTGAAGGATGGTGAGACCCGTGCAACGGCATTCGGCACCATGGCTTCTGCGCTGTGCGGCATCACCGAGCCGGTCATCTATACCGTGGCCCTGACTAACTTCAAGCGGTTTATCTGCGCCTTCGTGGGTGGCGGCGTTGCCGGTGTCATCGGTGGTATCCTGGGCATCAAGTTCTACACCTGGGGCGGTGACGGCATCTTCCGTATCCCGTCCATGATCAACCCCGCAGGTCTGGATATCAGCTTCTGGGGCTTCCTGATCTGTGCAGCCATTGCCTTTGTGGTTTCTGCAATCGGCAGTTATGCTGTGACCAGCGCGGACGAAAAAGCGTAATATTTCCCGCATGGCACCTGCCTCTTGCAAAAGGGACGGGTGCTGTGCTATGTTCAGAGTGAGTGAAACGGAAGGAAAGGACCCGAGCATGAAAAGCGTTTGTGATGTCCTGCATGGACAGACCCCCAATGCCCTGTATCCCTTTTTGTGGGTGCATGGCGTAGAGAGTGAAGAAGAACTGCGCCGCGAGGTGCAGAAAATCCGCGAAAGCGGCATCGGCGGCTTCTGTGTGGAAGCCCGTCCGCACAAGGATTTCAACGGTCCGGGCTGGTTCCGGGATCTGGCCCTGCTGCTGGACGAAGCAAAGCGCACGGGTATGGAGATGTGGATCCTGGATGACAGCCACTTTCCCACCGGTTTTGCGGATGGTGCGGTCAAGCGGGAGCACCCGGAGCTGTGCAAAAAGTTTCTCTGCTGCAAAACGCTGGATTATGCCGGCCCGATGGAGAACATGACCGCTGTTCTCAAGTATGCCCTCCGCGACCCGCGTGACAAAATCCTGGCTGTGACCCTGAGCCGCAAAACCGCGTTTGAAACCATTGACCCGACCACAACCATCGACTTGACGGACAAAGTTTATACTTTTGAAGATGCCCGTACGGGGGAGATCATGCTTTCCTCCATGGGCCAGCCGCTGCCCGGCAACCCCAAGGAAGGTCCCTGCGTGGCCGTGGATTTTGACCTGCCGGATGGACAGTGGACTCTGAACGTCATCACTGTCAGCTACAAGGGCGGCGAGAAACAGACGGAAGGCTATCTGAACCCGCTGGATTCGGCGGCGACCAAGGTACTGCTGGATACCGTCTATGAGCCGATCTATGCCCACTTCGGGGAGGATTTTGGCAAAACGCTGTGCGGGTTCTTCTCGGATGAGCCGCGGCTTGGCAACATCCACGGGGCGGAGGATGCCGCCATCGGCCACAACAGCGCCATGAACCTGCCCTGGCGGGATGGCATGGAGAACCTGCTGGCCGGAAAGCTGGCCGGAACGGCTCTGACAGACCGTGCTGCCGGGAACATCCGTGCGTTGCTGCCGCTGTTGTTCCTGCACAGCAGCGATGAGAGCGCTCATGTGGCACAGTATACCTATATGGATCTGGTCAGCCAGCTGTACAGCGACAACTTTGATGGTGTTCTGGCGGCCTGGTGCCATGCCCACCACTGCGAGCACATCGGCCATACCATCGAGGACAACAATGCCACGGCTCGTCTGGGCTATGGTGCAGGGCACTTCTACCGCGCCATGGCGCATCAGGATATGTCCGGTATCGATGTGGTCATCCAGCAACTGCTGCCCGGTATGGATGAGGGAATGTTCAAGGGCATGCACAGCCCCGGCTGGGACGGCGAGTTTTTTACCTATATGTTGGGCAAGCTGGGGGCAAGTCTGGCCCACTTGGACCCTGCCAAGAAAGGCCGTGCCATGTGTGAGCTGTTCGGTGCCTATGGCTGGGGCGAAGGCAACCGCCTGTGCAAGTGGCTGTCGGACTATATGCTGGTGCGCGGCATCAATCAGTTTGTGCCGCACGCCTTCAACGCGGCACCCTTCCCGGACCCGGACTGCCCGCCGCATTTCTATGCCCACGGCCATAATCCGCAATATCCGGAATTCCGGCAGGTAGCCAACTACCTCAACCGGATGTCCGCAGTGCTGTCTGGCACCCATGTGGCTCCGGTGGCGCTGCTGTATCAGGCCGAAGCCGAATGGAGCGGCGAGTTTATGCTCACCCAGAAACCAGCGGCCCGGCTGGCCCGCAATGGTATCGACTATGAGCTGGTGCCCTGTGAGGTGCTGAAAGCGGACACCGCGAAGGATGGTGCGCTGCACCTGAACGGCATGCAGTTCCGTGCGCTGGTCATCCCGTACGCCGAGGCTCTGCCTGCTGCACTGCTGGAGAATGTACAGCGCTATCTGGATGCTGGGGTCAAAGTTTATTTTGTGGGCGGTCTGCCCATTCGCTGCTGTGAAGGCGGTCCGGCACCGGTACTGGAACATGCGGTCGTCACCACGCTGGATGCGCTGGTGGAGACCCTTACGGCAGACAGTATCCCTGCGCTGCATCTGAGCGCAGCGGCACCATATCTGCGATACTACCACGCTCGGCAGGCAGACGGTGATGTCTACTTCTTCACGAATGAGGGCACGCAGCCGCTTTGCACCACTGTGACCGGTGCAAAGCCCGGTGCAGCCTTTGTATACGATGCCTTTGCCAACGTTGTGACGGCAGCACCGGATGCCTTTGCTCTGACACTGGCTCCTTATGAATCCCGCTGCATTCTGGTGCCGGATGACCCGACTGCATTGCAGGTGCAGGCGGTGGCGGCTCTGCCTGCCGGTGTTCCGGCGGACTGCATTCATTTGACAGTATGCACTGTTTCGCTGGCCGATGCCGACACTGGCTGCGCCGAATATGGTGCCCCGCTCCCGCTGGAAAAACTGGTCTCTCTGCACCGTCTGCCGGGCTGCATCGCGTTTGCAGGCCGGGCACGGTATGCATTCCGCTTTACGCTGAACGAAGCACAGGCCGCACGGCCCGCCGTGCTGGCCCTGACGGCACAGGAAGGTGCCATTGTCCGGGTCAACGGTTCCGACTGCGGTGTGCGGATCTGCCCGCCTTACCGCTATGCAATCTCCGGTTCCCTGCACACCGGGGAGAATTTGTTGGAAATCGAGGTGAACACCACCCTTGGCCGCCGGATGAATGATTTTCTGGGGCAGTATATGCCCACCGAGCCACAAGGCTTGAAGAGTGAAGTAACCATACAGCTGTTCTAAAAAACTATAATCAACGATGCCCTTTGTTACTGACAAGGGGCATCGCTTTGTTTTGTGCGCGTTGAAAAGCAACCTTAAAATGTCAAATTCTTCCCACAGATTTTTCAACAGGATATTGCGGAGCAACTAAGGTTTGACGCATACGATCGTTCTGATTTTTTTCGTAGAAAAGGATGCGTTTTCAGTTTGTCTCGTTATAATTTGGAAAAGGACTTCTTCGGGTCAGAAGCCAGACAGAAAAGGTGGAATTTGATGCTGTTCTTGTCGTTTCTGTTTCATAACACTTTCAGAATGCGACTAAAAAATGAGACAGGCCAGCCTCTTTTCGGGCCGTCTATCTCATTTTTTTGGAAAAACTGTTTTACAACAATCGCGCGATATCAGAGATGATCCAGAAAATCAGGAGAGATCCTCGCCATTGGAGGCGATGACTTTCTTATACCAGTAGAAGCTGTCCTTCTTCTCCCGGCTCAGGTCGCCGGTGCCGTCATCAAATTTGTTGACGTAGATAAAGCCATAGCGCTTTGCCATCTCACCTGTGGACGCAGACACCAGGTCGATGCAGCCCCAGGGGGTGTAACCCATCAGATCCACGCCGTCCTTCACGGCCTCGGCCATCTGCTCGATGTGCTGGCGCAGGTAGTCGATGCGGTAGCTGTCGTGGATCTTGCCGTCCTCGCTCTTCACATCGTAAGCGCCCAGGCCGTTTTCCACCACCATCATGGGCAGATGATAGCGATCGTAGATCTCGTTCAGGGTGTAGCGCAGGCCAATGGGGTCGATCTGCCAGCCCCAGTCGCTGGCTTTCAGGTAGGGGTTCTTCTTGCCGGTGGCGATATTACCGCCCACGTCCTCGGCGTCCTTGTGGGTGGTGACGCAGTTGGACATGTAGTAGCTGAAGGTGTAGAAGTCCACGGTGCCGGCCTTCAGGATGGCGGCATCCTCCGGCTCCTGATGGATGGTGATGTTGTGCTCGGCGAAGAAACGCTTCATATAATAGGGATACTCACCGCGCACATGCATATCGGAACAGAACCAGTTCATGATCTGCATCTGCTTCTGGTTGGCCACCACGTCGGCGGGGTCACAGGTCATGGGATAGCTGGTGATGAAGCAGATCATGCAGCCCATCTTGAACTGGGGGTAGTTGTCGTGGGCATACTTGACAGCCCTGGCGCTGGCCACGAACATGTTGTGCAGGGCCTGGAAGCGTGCCTGCTCGTCGTTTGGCACATCGGCGGTGGAACCCTCGTATCCCTGGATGGTGCCGGTGTTCAGGATGCCGCCCATGGGCATGGTGCCGGTGTTGATCTCGTTGAAGGTGAGCCAGTACTTGACTTTGTCCTTGTAGCGCTCGAAGATGGTTTTGCAGTAGTTCATGTAGAAGTCGATTAGCTCGCGGCTGGCCCAGCCGTTGTACCTTTCCACCAGAGCGTAGGGCAGCTCGTAGTGGCTGATGGTGACCAGCGGCTCGATGCCGTGCTTCTTGCAGCAGTCAAAAACGCGGTCGTAAAATTCCAGGCCCTTCTCGTTGGGCTCGCTCTCCATGCCAGTGGGGAAGATGCGGGTCCAGTTGATGGAGGTGCGGAAGGTCTTGAAGCCCATCTCCGCAAACAGAGCAATGTCCTCTTCGTAGTGGTGGTAGAAGTCGATGGCTTCATGACTGGGGTACAGGCGGTCCGGGTGGATGTGGGTGGTCACCCACTTCGGGCTGGTGTGGGAGCCGTTGGTACACATATCCGGTACGCTGGGGCCTTTGCCGTCCACGTCCCAGGCACCCTCGAACTGGTTGGCTGCACATGCACCGCCCCACAGGAAATCATCGCGGAAAACACTCATAATCTCTTATTCTCCTTCTTATCGATCAATCGTTTCTTGCTCTTGAAAGGCTCATCACTGTAATTAAGAAAATCAGTCGAGGAACTCCTCGTTCAGGGTCACGCCAAAGTCGCGGGCGATGGCGCGCAGGTCATCATCGGTGATGGTCTGACGGATGAGGCCGCCGCTCATGCTCAGCACCTTGACATAGATCTCGGCACTCTTCTCGATGGTGTGAGCCAGACCAAAGGCGATGTCAAAATCCGGGCCGGAAACGAACAGGCCGTGCTGTGCCCAAATGGCTGCCTGATATTTCTTCATCAGTTCGCTGGTGGCCATGGCGATGTCTGCACCGCCGGGCACCATCCAGGGGCAGACGCCCACACCTTCCGGGAAGACCACCGGGCACTCGGTGGCGCTCTGCCACAAAGCACGGGAGAAGTCGCGGTCGGTCAGGGGCAGAATGTAGGTCAGAGCGATGACATTGGTGGCATGGCAATGGTAGATGACGCGGTTTGCGCCGTTCGTGGCCGCCTTGCGGACGCTGTGGTTCATGAAGTGGCTGGGGAACTCGGAAGTGGGCTTTGCGCCGCCTTCCAGGCCCCAGACGATGCGCCAGCTGTCGCCCTTGTCGTTGATCTCCACGATGCCGATGCTGTGGATGGGGTCCGGCTCCACATTGCGGAAGAACTTGCCGGAACCGGTGGTGATGAAATACTCCCCGGCCAGGTTGTCGGCCTGCACGCCCATGTTGACCCATTCACCGGGCTGTGCATTGAAGAAGGGACGGCACTCGGCCACTTCCTCTTCCTTCATACGGTAGGTCAGGTTGCCGCCGTTGCGCTCGTGCCAGCCCTGCAGCCAGCCGTCGTTGCACATGCGGATGTAGCCCTTGACGATTGCAATATCCAGAATGCCCATGATAAAATACCTCTCTTTTCTCTCAGCTTATCGGGTGATGACGTCCACCGGAATATTGAAGATCTTTGCCACCTTCAGGATGGTATCGATGTGGCGGCCGGTGGCAGCAGCCATGTGATGGGTGGGGCCTGCCTCGCTCCAGCGGTTGCAGAACTCCCGTGCCCCGCAGGTAAAGCGGGTGCGCATGTTGGTGTCACCAAAGGTGAAGATGGGGCCAGGCTCGTTGACGCCCTCGGCCACCACGAACTTGAAGTGACCGTCCTTGTCCTGCGTGATGCCCAGATAGGTCACGGGGCCAAGGTGCGGATAGAACTGGGTCAGATAGCCGCCGCCGGTCTTGCCGTGGAACACCGGCACGATCTTCATGGTGGGCTTCTTCTCGGAAATGTCGGCATCGCCGGAACCGGAATGGCCGATGATGCAGATATCCTCGTCAAAGTCGATGGAGTACATCTCACTCAGCTGGCCGCAGCCTGCAATGGTCTTGAGGATGGACATGGCCATAGCCACCTTGATGTCACCCTCCACGGCACAGGCAACGCCCTGCTTGATAAGCATGGAGAAGGCCGGGATCAGCATGCTGTCCAGCACACCGGCCTTGCCCTTGGCAAAACCATCGTAATGCGACGCGATGAAGGCGATCTTCTCGTCCTTGACCCACTGCTCAAAGGCGACGACATACTTTGCCATCTCCCAGACCTTTTCCACCGTGCCGCCGCCTTCGATATCGAAGGTATTCAGGATATCCTCTGCCTTGGCACGGATGGCAGCTTCGTCGGTGATGTTGTCGGCGATGGCCCACATCTTTTCCCAGTCGAACTGCTTGGTATACAGCCACATCCGGTTGTAGAGATTCGTTTCGTCGATGTACAGGTCCATCATACCGGGATACGGGCGGCCGATCTGGGCCAGATTGGTGTCGCGGAAACGGCGGCGCACCTGAGCCGCACGGCACCAGTCCTCGATCTCGGCCTGCACCTGCGGGTCGCCGCCTTCTACCACACCGGTGATGACGGCATGACGCTTGCCGGCACGCTCCAGATCGGCCACCATCTCGCCCACGGCACCGCAGGCGTACAATTCACCCAGCCAGGTGGGCGTATCGGTGTTGGCGTAGTCCGGGGCTTTCTTCTTCTGGACGTTCACCAGCACGACCGGGACATCCAGATCCCGCACAGCAGGCAGCATGTTGTAGGAAGTGGCGTAGGTCAGCAGCTGCAGGATCACCAGGTCCACATCTGCAGCGCGGAACTTATCACCCGCCGCCATGGACAGCTCTTTGGTGGTGACGATGCCGCCGTCGATGACCTCCACGGTGTCCGGGATGGTCTTTTTGAAGGCAGCGTACTGCTGCTCAAATTCGGGCACGAGGGTCGGGAACTGGGGCAGGTAGGCACCCAGCGCAATGGCGAACACGCCAACGCGGGCTTTGGTTTCAACCAGCATAATTTGTCCTCCTTAGTGGATGTTCATCTGTATTTTCAGGTTGCCGATGGCGGTCGCCTCAATGGGCAGGGCCACGACCTGTTTTCCGGTATAATGGGCGGTCAGCTCGTTCAGGGTGGCATTCTTGGCGCCGCCGCCTGCAATGTAGAGCTTGTCCCAGTGCTGCCCGGTGACGGCTTCCATCTCACGGTAGGCTTCGCCGTAGCAGTACGCCAGCGAATGATAGATGCAGTTGATGAGGTCAGCGTCCGTGGCAGGCGGTGCACCGGTCTCAGCAAGGGCAGCTCTGATTTCCGCGCTCATATCCTGCGGAGCCGAGAAACGCGCATCGTTCACATCAAAAATGCGGGTGTAGGTGCTGGCCTTTGCCAGCTCCACCATCTCCGCAAAGGAGATGCCCAGCTGCTTCTGCACGCACTGGATGATCCACAAGCCCATGATGTTTTTCAGATAGCGGATGTAGCCCACGCCGCCTTCATTTGTGAAATTTGCTTTGCAGCTTTCTGGAGTGGTGACCGGCTGTGCCAGTTTGACACCCAACAGGCTCCAGGTGCCGGAAGAAAGGAACGGTGCCTCCCCCTGCTCCATCGGGATGCCCTCCACCGCGCTGGCAGTGTCGTGGGTGGCACACAGCACCACGTTGGTCTGCCCGCCCACCTCGGAGGCGATCTCCGGCTTCAGCGGACCCAGCACCGTGCCGGGTGCGGTCAGCGGCGGGAACATGGTTTCCGGCAAGCCCAGCGCAGAGAGGATCTCCGGGTCGTATTCTCTGATCTGGGCGTTGACAAGGCCGGTGGAGGTGGCGTTGGTGTACTCACGGGCCTTGACGCCGCAGAGTTTCCAGAGTAGATATTCCGGAATCATCAGGAAATCGTCTGCCTGCGCCAGCCGCCCGGCTTTTTTGTCCGCATACAGCTGATACACCGTGTTGAATGGCTGAAACTGGATGCCGGTGCGCTCGTAGAGCTTCTCAAACGGGAGGATGCCGTGCACCTCATCCAGAACGGCCTGTGTCCGGCCGTCGCGGTAAGCATAGACCGGATAAAGGGGCTGTTCCTTTTTCAAAAGTACGTAGTCCACCGCCCAGGTGTCGATGGACAGGCTTTTGATGGCGGGGTACTTTGCAAAAGCCGCTTTGATGCCCTGTTTCACGTTGGCAAACAGGCTGTCGATGTCCCATTCCAGGTGGCCGTCCACCCGCCGGACACTGTTCGGGAAGCGGTAGACTTCCTCGGTCTGCAAGGTCCCGTCCTCCATCCAGCCGATGATATGCCGCCCGGACGATGCGCCGATGTCGATGGCGAGAAATTTTTCGTGCATAGTGCGCCTCCTTCTGTCTCTTTCCGGTACCAGTATAGCGGCCCGGAAAGGCGGATTCCATCCGCAAAGGTGACGCATTCTTTGTGAAAAGTCCACTCTTGCATCACAGGGTAAAAGCCGCTATACTGGAAGCAGAAAGGCGGGAGAAAAATGCTGACTTACAACATGGATGTGACCCCGGAAAGCATCTGGAAGCGCACGACGCTCAGCGAAGCGGAGCGTGCACAGCCCTATTCCTGCACCGAGGCGGGGCTATTCTATGCACAACAGCGGTTCTCCACCGCCCGCACCGATAAAGAAAGCTATATCCTGTTCTACACCCTCCGGGGTGCCGGTCTCATCGAGCAGGATGGGAACCATGTCGTGCTGGAGACCGGGCAGGCACTGCTGCTCAACTGCCGCACGGCACAGAGCTACTGCACCGCACCGGGGCAGAGCTGCTGGCACCACTACTGGGTGCATCTGGACGGTGCCGGTGTTGCGGCCATGGAGCCGCTGCTTCTGCCGGACAAAAAACTGACCCCGGTCCAATTGACCGGGGTCAGGATGCAGGAATTGTTTGAACTTGTTCTGGAGCAGATGGAGCTTGGCACGGTGGACAGCATGGTGCAGACAGGTCTTGCCCTGCACGAGATGCTTGCCCTCTGTGCACAGAGCCTGTTTGCGCAGGCGGAGATGACCACCAACCGCCAGCTGATCCTGCAGGCGGCAGAGACCCTGCGCAAGAACTACCGGCAGGAACTTTCCCTTGCCGATCTGCTGTCAAGTGCGCACATGAGCAAGAGTTATTTTCTGCGCCTGTTCCGGCGGTACATGGGCACAACGCCGTACAATTATCTGGTCAACTTCCGCATCACACAGGCAAAAGAGCTGCTGGTGCTCACCGACCACAGCATCAGTGAGATCGCACAGGAAGCAGGCTTCGGGGATGCCAGTAACTTCTCCACCCGCTTTGCCAAGGCCACCGGCCAGAGCCCGATGCAGTATCGGAAGAGCACATTAAAGAGCAAAGAATCCAAGTAAAAACACAGCTTGCATTCCCTTGCAAAATATGGTATATACATTATACGAAGAACGGCCTTGAATAAACGTACATTCGTTCAATGATGTGTAAAAGTGAGGTGCTTTCCATGAATGCTGTGATCTACGCTCGCTATTCCAGTGACAACCAGCGTGAAGAATCCATTGAGGGCCAGATTCGGGAATGCACAGCATATGCTGAAAGAAACGGCATTACAGTGGTCAGGCACTATATCGACCGTGCACTTTCTGCCAAAACAGACAATCGACCGGATTTTCAACAGATGATTCGGGACAGCAATAAAAAGTTGTTTGAAATCGTTTTGGTTTGGAAATTTGACCGTTTCGCTCGGAATCGCTTTGACAGTGCAAACTACAAGATGATTCTGAAAAAGAACAATGTCCATCTGATATCGGTCATGGAGCCGATTGCAGAAGGCTCGCAGGGCATTCTGGTGGAGACGCTGCTGGAGGGTATGGCAGAATACTATTCGGCGGAACTTTCCGAAAAAGTCATTCGTGGCCAGACCGAAAATGCGCTGAAAGGCAAATGCACAGGCGGCACAGGAACGATTGGCTATAAAATCGACGCAGATAAGTTCTATCGCATCGACCCGCTGATTTCACCGCTTGTATTGGAGGCTTTTCAGCGGTACGACAACGGTGAAAAAATCGTTGAGATCATGAACTACCTCAACGAAAAAGGGGTTCGTAATATGCTGGGTGGAAAGCTGACGTGCAGCAGCATGAACACCATGTTAAAGAACCGCCGCTATATTGGAGAACTTTCTTTCCGGGATACCGTTGTCCCGGATGCAATTCCAGCCATCGTTCCCAAGGATTTGTTTGACCGTGTGCAAAAACGTATGGAGAAAAACAAACGTGCTCCGGCTCGCGGAAAGGCAGATGAGGAATATTTGTTGACCACAAAGCTGTTCTGCGGTAAGTGCGGGGCATTGATGTTCGGCGAGAGCGGAACAAGTGCTACCGGGCGAACCTACTATTATTATAAATGTGCCACTGCCAAAAAGAAGAAAGGCTGTAACAAGAAAACCGTACAGAAGGAGTGGTTGGAAAATCTGGTCGTTCAGGAGACGATGAAGCTGATTCAGGATGATGCAGTGATTGAACGAATCGTTCAGCTGGTCATGGATTTCCAAAATCAGGAGAATACCGCGATCCCTCTGCTGGAAAAACAGCTCCGGGAAGTGGACCGAAAACTGGACAACCTGATGAAAGCAATCGAGGAAGGCTTGTTCACACGGACGACCAAAGAGCGTTTGGATGCGCTGGAAGCGCAAAAGGATGAACTGACCGCCAAAATTGCTGACGAAAAGCTAAGAAAGCCTTCCTTTAATGCTGACTTCATCCGATTCTGGTTGATGAAATTCAGAAAGTTCGATGTATCGCAGCAAAAGCAACGCAAGGCACTGATTGAGATCTTTGTGAACGCCATTTTCCTCTACGATGACAGAATGCTGATCACGTTCAATTATAAAGACGGCTCTCAAACCGTCCGCTTCGAGGATACTTTGGCTGCCGATGAATTGGCAGGAAATAGTTCGGATTTGTCCAGCTCTGCTCGAGGGCTACATCCGCCTGAAGGCGGATGCCTGTACCAGCTCGAAAGAGCTGTATGAGGTCTACAAGATGTGGTGCGAGGAGAACAGCCTGAATGCGATCAAGGCACGAGGGTTCAGCGATGCACTGATCGCCAACCAGCGCAGGTATAATCTGGAATCCACCAACAACATGTATGACCAATTTCGCCCGGATTCTAAACGAACTGAATAATAGTTTTTCCGGACGAAATGAGGTAGTAGAGCGACTATGCCGATATCCGCTGCTCATCATTGATGACTTTGGGATGGAACGCGATACAAATTACGCTTTAGAACAGGTTTACAATATCATCGACAGTCGCTATCGGAGTAAAAGGCCGCTGATCATCACCACGAATCTGACACTGGACGAGATACGGCATCCGCAGGATGTAGCACACGCTCGTATCTATGACCGCGTTCTGGAAATGTGCGTGCCGGTTTCCTGCTTTGGCACAAGCATCAGAAAAGACACCGCACAAGAAAAGCTAAACAACTTGAAATCGCTAATCGGTTAAAACTGATTATTAGAAAATTCACTCAGGAGGTATCCCCATGGGATTTGCACGCAAAGATGTTGAGCGAACGAAAATGAATGCCAAAAAATTCGTCCGCTATCAGGAAGGGGCTGAAAAATACAGTCTCGGTCTGACAAAATTTCAGGAATTGGCAAAAGAGGCCAAGGCGGTTTACAAAATCGACAAGGTGGCGCTGGTCAACTGTGAGATTTTCGAGCGGTATCTGGAATCCTTTCCACCTTGCATAAAAATAAGCCGAGAAAAATCCCCCGGCTTTAGATTAATTATATGATGCTGTGCTGCAGAGCAGTATTGTAATGAGTAGCTGGTTTTATGCAGAAATCGATGGTGGCACTTTCTCCATCAGATCTTCCACATTACAGTTCAACGTCCTCGCAAGGCGGAGCAGTGTTTCTGCCTGTGCTTTGTTGATATCTTTCTGCCGCTGTTCGTACTGCTGGATGGTACGCACCGGCACATCGGCCTGTTCTGCCAGTTCCGATTGGCTCAAACCTGCCAAGGCACGCAGGGCTTTCAGATTTGTTTCCGGTTTTGCTGCACGGTACAACTCGTTCATCTTGTCAGCAAACTGTCGCACATCCATCTCGTGATAGGGAGTATACAGCAGCCGCACCTCCGTGATCGGCACCGCTTGCTCAATCTCCGCAAAACGCAGACCAGTGAACCACTGGTAATAGGCAAGGGCCCAGCCTGTCCAGTATTCCGGGCTGCGGTCGTAGGCATACGAGGGTTGCTGTACAGGTGCCGGTTCTCTGGCCTGTTCCAGCACAGTGCGGGCAAGTTCTACACCGGACAAGCCTACCAGCACCGTACAATCTCCCTGCTCGAATCGGGCAGACAGTTCACTGACCAGAAACCACTGCCATGCAGTCTCCAGCGGGTGATGCAGATCGTTGACAAGATAATCCAGCATCCGGGCAAGGTTCTTCTGCGCAGCGGCAAGGTAGTTTTTATCGTAAGCGCAGATCATTGGGCTTCATCTCCTCATCGAGAATCGTGGTGATATAAAGGTCTCCCCTCTGACGGCGGTTACGCTCCACGTCAAAGTACTGGCTGCGTGCTGTCTGGTCACGGAAGGCCTTTTTCTTATACCATTCTTTTGAATCTGCGGTCTCGTAGCCGAGAAATTCCAGCCGTTCAAAGGCTGCTTTACTTTTCAGCACGAACTGCTGCCCCAGCTTGCCCAAACGCATGGCATTGCACAGCTGGCGGTAAGAGATCGCGCCGTTGATAAAATCGGATGCAAAGGAAAAATAGCTGTCATCTGCCCGGTAGCCAATGATGATGTCGGCAGACTTATAGTTGAGGTGAAAGTTTTTTAGAAGGTATTCTTTGGCTTCTGCGGCCAGTGGGGCCGAAGCATCAAATTCGCGGTTCTCCAAAAGAATGGTCAGCCAATGCAGCATCGTGTAGCCGGGAGCGTTCAAGTCCAGAATCGTCAGACCATCGCATTCAATCCTGTACTGGTTGGCGTATCCGTTGTGGTCGATGCCAACACCCCACTCTTTTGCCATGTTCGGATTCTCGGTGCAGTAAAAGCCAACACCATAGTCATTGTACGTTTTTCCATAACCGAACTTTGGCTTTTCAATAATATGGTCTGAACCGTGGTAGATTATTTTTTCCATAGAATCACCTCTTCGCTTTGATTATACTCCCGTGGGAGTAGTTGCGCAAGAGCTTTCTATGATAATTACATTTGAAGAAGGAAATTTGATGCTTGACTTCCTGTCACACGGAAAGTATACTGGTGCTGTGGAGGTATGAGAGCAGCTATGGCAAAGATGGGACGACCAAAATCCGAAAATGCAAAAAAGAAAACCTTGAGCATTCGGGTGGAGGATGCTCTGTATGAACGTATCTGCACTTATGCCGAACAACATCAACTGACTGTAACAGAAGTTGTCTTGCAGGGACTGGACAAAGTTTTGTCCGACCTTAAATAGTATCAAGCCCTTCTTCTTTCGGGAAGGAGAATTGATATGGCAACGACACGAAAAGACCTGCGGGGGCGTACCCTGCGAAAAGGCGAGATGCAGCGCAGCTCCGATAAGCGGTATGCGTATTCTTACACGGACCCGCTGGGACGGCGCAAATACATCTACGCAAATGATCTTGTGACCCTTCGGGAGAAGGAAGCGCAGCTAACTAAAGACCAGATGGACGGTCTGGATATTTACGTTGCAGGCAAAGCAACGGTCAACTTTGTGTTTGACCGTTATATGAGCCTGAAAACGAATCTACGCCAGACCACCCGGAGCAACTATCTTTATATGTATGACCGCTTTATCCGTGATACCTTCGGCAAGAAGAAAATTGCGGAGATTCGGTATTCGGATGTGCTGCAGTTCTACAATTACCTGTTGGATAAGCAGGGCTTGCAGACGAACACGCTCGAAAGCGTTCATACGCTGTTGCATCCCACCTTTCAGCTGGCGGTTCGGGATGAGATCGTCCGCAAGAATCCCACAGATGGTGTGATGGCAGAAATCAAGAAAAGTTCCGAGCAGACCACTGGTGTGCGTCATGCCCTGACGATTCCGCAGCAGCGGGCGTTCATGGAGCATATCGCCAATCATCCGGTCTACTGCCACTGGTGGCCGCTGTTTACAGTGCTGCTGGGAACAGGCTGCCGCATTGGTGAAGCGTTGGGCTTGCGCTGGGATGATCTGGACTATGAGCGGCGTACTATCAGCATCAATCACAGTCTGGTCTATTACTCGGTGGGCGAAAGCCGCAATTCGGTTCTGCACATCTCAAAGCCTAAAACGGAAGCAGGCGTTCGGACGATTCCGATGTTGGATACCGTAAAGGATGCCTTTGAAATGCTATATGAGGAGCAGAAGGAATCCGGCTGGAACGATGTGGAGATTGATGGTATGTCGGGCTTCATCTTCTGCAACCGCTTTGGTAATGTTCCGAATCCGCAGTCTGTGAACCGCGCTATCAAGCGCATCATTGCAGACTATAATGCAGGTGAAGAAGTGGAAGCAAAGAAGCGGCACCGGGAGGCGGTTCTGCTGCCGGACTTTTCGGCACATCATCTGCGGCACACGTTCTGCACAAGGCTTTGCGAAAAAGAGACCAACCTGAAGGTCATCCAATCGGTCATGGGGCATAAAGACATTCAGACCACGATGGACATTTATGCCGAGGCGACCGAGGAGAAAAAACAGGAATCATTTGAGCGTTTGGCTGCTACACTGGATATTTTTTGATAGCAAAGAAGGGCTCTTACTGAGCGTTTTGTCTGACAGCAAAATTCTTCCAAGGACAGCAAATTGACAGCAAAACTACGAGAATGACGGCGAATCACGAAGGATTGTGAATACCGGGAATGCAAGTAAAAACGCGATTGTGAAGCATCACGAATCATTGTAAGCCGGTTCCGGAAAGTATCCCCACGATGAAGCCCATCGACCAGTAATATGCAAAATTAAAACGAAGATACGATGAAATTTTGAACGGATTTCAAGCGGCATCTGCGGTACTACACCCGGGCTACACCAATTTTGGGACGTTTTCCCGAAAAGGAGCCTTACAAAGCGGTGTGGTGTAAGAATCGAATAGGTGGATTGGTGTAGTAGGTACACCGAACCCCAAACGCAAAAAAGCGGCAGCTATGTTGTGAAAATACAACGTAGCTGCCGCTTTTTGTTTCGTATAGAGATTTTATGCTGACAGGCAACTTCTCCTGTGGTTAAATCAATTTGTCGTTGGCAAGTGTCAAACACTCCTGATTTGGCATACGCCAAAATTTACACCAATTTAGCGCAGTTCCTCAAGCAATGCCGTGCATCCTTCCAGTATATCCTGCCATGTGGCTTCAAAATCTCCCGTGAACCATGGGTCTGCCACTTCACGGGGATGATCCGTATGCGCCATCAGCAGCG
>OJNK01000804.1_pt1 | contig 18530 bp, 13 predicted proteins | sample 1597811 | NCBI WGS metagenome assembly OJNK01 (sample SAMN00265073, study PRJEB22529) | human gut metagenome
CGGTCATCCAGCCCCGCCGTCCAAACAGCCGCCTGGACAAGGTGCGCCATATGTTCAGTAAGATCACTTGATACGCCACAGCGAGGAAGTGTAGGTTTGTCAAACATATTGGACAGAGAACTCATTGGGAGAGAGACAGGCAAACAAAGTTGTCTATACATCCCAGGAATATACAAGAGATTGTATGTTCGAGCGCAATAGACACCTGGCAGATTACAGCAGCGTGTGTATCTGCTATCTGAATAAGCCATCTGGTGGCAAAGTATACACCGTTGAGTATGCGAAAAAACTTATCAATCTTGCAGAAAAATAAAAAACAGGCCCCGTACCAGCAAATTTGCCAGTATGGGGCCTTAAAACGTGTCTCAAGTTGAGACGCATTTTCCGACGATTTTCGTGGGATGGTCGGCTGCCTTATCCCAATATGGCCGCTGTAATTTTGAACTGTCTGCTGAATGTCCTGGGCGTAACAATCTTATCATCGTTTCCATCCTCTGCGCCATAGAACAGGGCCACTCTACCGGCGCAAGTGTTTGCCATCCCCGTTTTTCCAGTCAGACATTCCGTAATTTCAACAGTGTGGGCAATCTGCTCCGCTGTTATCAGCTTTTCATATTCCGTCATGGCCCGCCTCCTGTCAGTCAAAAATGTCCGGCCTGCCCACGGCGGTAAAGCCGGACACGGAAAACTCGGTAATAACAACATTATTCTGTCCACTGGCACAATGGCAGACCAACAGCTTTCCAGCCTCATTTCTGCCAACGATGATCCCGATATGGCTATCGTCAGGATAAAAAGCCAGGTCTCCGGGTTGGGCCGCGCTCTGCGAAATATCGGTACAGTATCGGTGCTGCATGATAACACCCCCTCCGTGGCCTATGATATAGCCCAGGCTGTTGTTGAACGTCCAATCAACAAAACCGGAACAGTCAAGCCCGAAGGGGCGGTAGGTGCCTGTGGTGGAGCTGCCAGCGGCCCACACCTTGGTAAGCTGCCCCCAGCGGGAGTCCCAGCCAATGGCGCGGCTCTTTCCGCCCCAAAAGTAGTTGACTTTCCCTACAAGCTGAAGGGCAGTCTGTACGGTGTCCCGGCGGGCCTGTTCCAAATCAGCGGGCAAGGCCGCCAGCACCTCCCGTACATCCGCATTTGTGATGGCAAGGCTCCCGGCCAGGGAGGACAGCGCGGCCCGGTCTGCCAGCAATTCATCCAGGGCGGAAATCTGATAGGCGGTGAAACCGTAGGCCGTTTTCATGTCCTCGGCGGTCTTGGCGGTGATGGTGAGGTGCAAAATGCGTTCCGTCCAGCTATCATCCGTATCATCGTCCGGGTCGCTGTCCGGGTGGTCGATGGTCTCCACCGTTGAGGTCAGGGCCGTCATATCCCAAAAGGTGGCGGTCAACTTGCTCACACGGTCAGCGTCCAGGGTGGCCACGTCAATACCGTCCTCCGCCCCGGCGTACCGGGCGGCGAATACGGCCAGCACGTCGGGCCAGTCAGCGGCGGCGCCGGTCACATCTATACTGTCATAGTCCCCGGCCTGCAATTCCTCCAGCTTGGTATTATAGGCCACGTTCACCGTCCCAACGGCCTCGGCCACGGAAACGGTGTCCGGGGCGCTGCGTTCCTCGGCAAAGAACAGGCCAAAGGGCGAGTTGGCGACGGCGGCGATAATAATGACCACTACCAGCACGATCAAAAGGATGCCGCCGCCCACCAGCCCTATAAGAGAACTGACCAAGGAGGCGACAGCCTTTGTCACAGCCTGCACTACTCGTCTGGCCGCCGCTGTGTTTTTCGCCGCTTTTCCCGCCCGCTTCACGGCCTGTTGGGTCATACGCCGCTGGGCGGTCTGTCCAGCGGCCCGGAGGGGCCGGGGCGACGCCTTGAAGGGCGTCCGGGCCGTCTTGGGCGCAAAGGGTGCTTTGGCATAGGCGATACCCCGGCGCTTGGGTACGGGGGCTTTGGGGCTGGCCCTGCCCCGTGGGAACTGCCGCCCCTCGCCGGGGACGGTTTTGGTGGTCTGGACGGCCTGGGTACTCTGTGCGGCCCTGCCTGCGGAAGTTCCCGGCTGGCTGGAAAGGCCCCGCCGCTGGACGGTCTGCATGGGCCGGGTGGGAATGTTGGACGATACCGGCCTCTCCCGCCCCCTCCCCTGGGGCGCTGTGGGGGGCCGCTGGCCGGGCCGCTCCATCCTCTGGCGGCTGGGGTCTGGCCCGGCCTGTCGTACTGTTCCAGGCGGCGGGGCTGGCCGGTATGCCCCCCGCTCTTTGATGATGGGTGCCTGCGGCTGTCCCTTGCCGCTCTTAATGGCGCTGGCAGGGCGCTCCTTGATGGTCTGGACAGCCTGGGGCGGCTGGTCGGCTGTCCGTGGGGGCGTTTTGCCGCCGCTGGCCGCTTCCGCCTGCCGGGTCTTGATTTGCGCCGTCCTCTCCTTGGGAGTAGCGGCTGTGGGCCGTTCCTGGGCTGTTGGCGGCCCCTCCGGGGGCGGCGGGCCGTCCGGCCCCGGTGCCTGCTTGGTGGCCTCCTGTCCAGGCTGTGGTTTCTCCTTGATGCGTCTGTCACGCTGGCGGGAACGGTGGGGCTGGGTATGGACGGCCCGCTCGTCCGCCACAAACTGCCCGCCGTCCTCCAACTGGTCGATGGCCTGGGTGGTCTCGCTCTCCCGCCCCTCCTGGCGCTGGTCAAACTGGCGGAGGTACTTGTCCTTCATCAGCTTGGCCGCCTGCCTGGGGGCAAGGGCAGGCTGGGATTTGCTTTTCGTCCCCTTGGCCTTGCCTGTCTTGGGCTTTTCCTTGATTTTCTTCATGTTGTTCTCCATATAAAAAAGAGGTCGAAATGCGTCTCAAATTGAGACGCATTTCGACAGGATTTTTACTTGTCACCGGGGGTAGTGGTCATCAAGCGGTAAAGTTCCGTGTCCCTGGGGAACTCGTTGGCGAAGGGGACGATGGAGCCGCCCACCCGGATCAGGCCGTGACCGGCCTCGGCGCTGGTGATGTAGGACATTTGGTTTGCGGAGATGTTCAGCAGCTTGGCAAGCTCCGCCCGGTCGGTGGCCGCCTGGTTCAGCAGCACCAGAAACTCACTGTTGGCGAACATGAGCCGGGCGGTGTCGGAGCGCAGACATTCCTCTACGTTCTGCGTGGCGGCGGTCATGGCGGCGGCATACTTGCGAAACCGCTTCCAGCACTTATAGAGGAACTGCGCCGAATAGTGGTAGCGGAAGAACAGATACACCTCATCCACGAATACCCATGTGTACTTCCCGGCCAGCCGGTTAGCCGCCACACGGTTTTGAATGGTCTCCAGAGTGACGTTGAGAGCCGTCGGTTTCAACTGTTCTCCCATTTCATACAAGTCAAAGGATACGATGCGGTTGGCAATATCCACGTTGGTCTCATGGGCAAACATATTCAAGCTGCCCTCCACGAAAAGCTCCGACGCGAGGGCCAGCTCCTGGGCCTCCCGTTCCTCCTGCCGCTTGACCTCGTTTCGCCAGTCGGACAGGATCGGCTGACGGGCCTTGCCGCCGCTCTTGATTAGGTCGTGGTACACATTGGCGGTACAGCGGTCAATGATGGACTTGTGGAAGGCCCCCAACTGGCCCGCGCCCATCTGCTGCTCGCAAATGCTCATCATCAGCTCGGACTTCATCGCCACCGGGTTCTCGCCGGTGCCGTAGCCCCTGGCAATTTCCAGCGGATTGATGTGGTGGGGGCTGCTGGGGGAAATCTCAATGACCACCCCGCCCAGGGCGCGGATCAGGTCGCCGTATTCTCTTTCTGCGTCAATGATGATAATATCATCGTTGGTAGAAAGGGCGATAAAGGTGATGGCCTCCTTCATGCTGAAGGATTTGCCGGAGCCGGACACGCCCAGGATAAAGCCGTGGGGGTTCAGGAGCCGCTTTCGGTTGCAGATTAGAAGGTTGCGGCTTACGGCGTTTACACCATAATAAATACCGCCCGCGTCCTGGATCTCCTGCACTCTAAAGGGCATAAGGACAGCGGTGCTTTCGGTGGTGAGGGTGCGGGTGGTCTTGACACGGCGCAGGCCATAGGGCAGGGCCGTGTTTAAGCCGTCCTCCTGTTGATAGCGGAGGACGGAGAACTGGCAAAGGCTCTCGTTGCCGATGGATTGCAGGGTCTCGGTATCGGCGTCCAACTGCTCCAGCGTGTCGGCCATGTGTACCAACGTGACGTTGGCGAAGATCATCCGCTGGTCGCGGGTGGAGAGGTCATCCAGAAACTCCTTGTTTTCCGCCCGAAGCTGCTCCAGCTCATAGGGGACGGTGGCGGTAAAGTTGTTGTTGGCGTTCTGCTTCTGCTGCCAGCGGGTAATGTCGCTCTCCACTCCCAAAATCCGGGCCTGCATTTCCTTGATGGCCTCGTTGGTGGGAACGGGGAGAATGTCGATGGATAGCATGAGGTTCCGGGAGAAGTCGGACAGGTCGGTTATCATGCGGTCTTTGATGTAGCTGGCGTACTCCCGGAGGAACAGCACCCGGCCCACCTTCCCGCCGATCTCGAAGTGGTCGGCCTTGAACTGCATCCCATCCGGGGCGATGGCGTCCTTGAAGCTGTGTCCCCGCTTCATAGCCTCGGACAAGTCGATGCGGAAGTCCTGTTCCTCGCCGGGGCGGAAAAAGTCATGGAAAATGCGGAGCCGTTCATGGTTGTCCAGGGCCTTGGCCCCGCTGTCCAGCTTGCCGAAGCTCTTTCCCAGGTCAATGTCCACCCGCTTGAAGAAGGTGCGGGCCTCCTCGATGTTCTTCCGCTCAACGGAAATGGTGATGTATTTATCTTGAATGAGGTTGTTGCTCTCCACGGCCTTCTCCATGAGGATGCCGTTGTACTCCTGCCGGTACTTGTCCAGGCCGTCCCCTTTCAGCCGCATGAGGACGCTGTGCTGGAAGTCGGTGCCGTTGAGACGGCGGTTGTTGATGGTGATTTTCGCCGTGGCCCCGGTAGGCAGGCTGTTGAGGACGCCGCAGTAGGACAAAAACATTTCCTGTTGATCCTCATGGGACGCTACGGAGTAGTTAATGTCCGCGAAGCGCCACGTCCGGCTGTATTTTCCGTTCACCATCCATATCCCGTCCCGATAGATGCGCTGGATGGGTATGGACTGCTGGACGCTGCGGGGGATTTTGAAATGCTCTCTCTCGCTCTTGTTGGCGGCGGCTAACGTCTTAATCATAGTCATGCACTCCCTTCCTTGTCAGCGCCTTGCAGTAGATATTTTCCGACTGGAAGGTGCGCGGCCCGGCGCAGAGGATCTGAGATTTGAGCCAGGCCCAGGCGAATTGCTCAAAGGTCAGGCCGTTGTACTGGAAAAAGCCGGTGACGGCCACGGGAGCCGCCGCCACGATGCAGGCCCAGCTTGCCGTCTCCGGGCCGACAACGTGTTTGATAAGGAAGTACACGCCCACGGCCACCGCCACGGCCAGCACCGCGCAAATGAACTGCCGGGCGGACAGGCCGAAGAATATGGTCTCCTTGTGCGCCCGCACTTCCTTGGGGATTTTGATTTCCATGTTGTAATTCCTCCTTAATGCGTCTCAAATTGAGACGCATTTCGACAAATTCTTACAGTCCGAACATCTCCCTGACAATGCGCTCGGCGCCCTTCACCAGTCCAACGAGGACAAGCATATTGAAGATCGTTTCCCCGATGTACTGCCAGCTCATGGTGACGGCGGAGAGGGTCGTATCTACCACCGGCGTCCCGCTGGACATAAAAGCGGAGAAAATGAGGCAGGCCAGGACAATGACCGCACCCTCCATGCAAACGCCGATATAGCTTTTCAAAAAGGCTTTCCCGGCGAAGCTGGTGCCTTCCCCGGCGAAGGACGCCAGCGGGATCGGGGCCAGGGCGGTGTAGAAGTACAGACGGAAAAAGCGCCCATACACGGTGAGGATCAGGATAAAGGACATGATGGTGATGAACAGGCTGCCCAGCAGGGAGACCAGCCACAACGGGATGCTGGCCAGAAAGCCCACCCCCTCGATGGCGTCAACGATCTCCTGGGGGACGCTGACACTGGCCGAGGCCATACCGCCGATGCTGTTCATCACGGTCTGTACCACGCTCCCGCACACGGAGAAAATGCCCGTCATAATGTCCATCGCGGAGCCGACGGCCAGTTTTGCCAGCAGAAAGCGGATAAAGTGCCGCAGTACAAATTCCGGGCGCTGGAAGTCCCGGAAGGAGACGGCGGACTGGAACACGCTCATGGCGAAGAACAGCACCAGCAGGCCGTAACCCACGGCTTTCAGCGCCTCATTGATGGTCACGATGGTCGTCCAGATGGCCCCGCCGTGGAACGCCTGGGGCGTGGTGGTGATAAGGCTCCATATCTCGGAAATTTTGCCGTTCCAGGTTTCAAAGGCCGATTGCAGGTTGCCGACGATCCAGTTATCGCTCAAAGCATAGTCACCTCCCCAAATGCGTCTCAATTCGAGACGCATTTTTCGACAATATATGATAATGTAGGGAGCAGGCCGGACGGCCCGCCCCCGGATGGGTCAGATCGCGCCGATGGCGGTCAAAATCTCCTTGGCAAAAGCGATCATCAAGCCGCCGAACAGGCACAGGAAGCCCTGGGTGCGCTGGCTGGCGTCATGGGACTGGATGGACATACCCACCTGGACGATGCCCCAGCCCAGAACGATCACGCCCACGGCCTTGATGATATTGAAAATGAAATCAGAAAGATTATTTACAATGGTCAGCGGGTCGCTCCCGGCAGCCAGGGCCGGACAGGTCAGGGCCGCGCAGAGGGTCAGGGCCAGGACAGCCCCGAAGTAGCGGCGCTTGGCCTTGCGCTGGCGGCTGGCGGAAATGGTGTCAACGGTCTTTTTCATGGTGAAAGTCCTCCTCGTCAATGATTTCAATATTGTCCAGGCCGTCGAAGGGCAGGGACAGATCCTCCTGCTCAAAGGTCAGGCCGGGATAATGGATGTAGGGGGCGGCCCCGCCGTCCTCGGTAAGCTTGATATGGGGGTGCTTGAGAATGTCATATTTGCGGTCAATGACCGGCCTCTCGCCCCGGATAAAGACGATGGCATAGTCGTTATCCATCGCCCGGACTTCATCGGGGGTCAAAAGTTCGCGGCCGGTCTGCTGGTGGCTGGTGGATGTGGAGCCGTGGGAGCCTTTGGAAATGCTCTGGTTCCGGGTTCCGATGGTTTCTTTCCCCAGCATTTCGGAAATGTATTTGTGCGTACTTTGCTCATTCCCGCCGAGATATACCAGCGTATCTGCATTACCCATCAGGCCCTCCCAATCGTCTTTGAACAGGGCCTTTAGAGCCGATATGTTTTGCAGGACGATGGTGGACATGATGTTGCGGGAGCGCATGGTGGCTTGCAGTTTGCCGAAGTCGTCCGGCAGGGACACGTTGCAAAACTCGTCCATCATCAGACGGACGGGGACTGGCAGCGCCCCCTGGTGTACCTTGTCCGCCTGATAGTAGAGGGCTTGAAAGGCGCAGGTGTAGAGCATACCTACAAGGTAGTTAAATGTGCCGTCATTGTCCGGGATGATGGCAAAGACGGCTTGTTTGCGGTCCCCCATCTGTCCCAGTTCCATATCGTCCCGGCTGGTGATGCCTACGATCTGCGGGAGGATAAAGGCGGACAGGCGGACGGCGGCGGAAATTAAGATACTTTTCGCCGTTTTGCCCGCCGCCTGCTTGAAGATTTTGTACTCCCGGACGGCGATGTGATCCGGGTCCTCCTCCTCCAGCGCCTCAAAGAGCAGGTCAAGGGGGGATTGAAAATCGTCGCTGTCCTCCCTGGCCCCGCCGTTCTCGATCATATACATGACCATTTCAAGGTTTTGCTCCTCCGGGGGAGCTTCATGGAGCAGGTACAGAATGAGCGCCGTGTCCAGGGCTATCTCGGACTTCTCCCAAAAGGGGTCATTGCTGCTGGCGTTCTTGGGTGTGGTGTTTTTGATAAGATTATTCACCAGCTTCATAGCGTCCTTGTCGTCCTTGATGTAGGGGAACGGATTGAAGGAATCGGAGTGGGCCGGGTCAATCAGGTCGAACACCTTGATTACATAGCCCTTCTGAATGAGCAGCGGGGCGACGGCCCGGAGCATTTCTCCCTTGGGATCTGTCACAAGAAAACTGCAATTTGCCTGCATGAGATTAGGCTTGCAGAAAAAGCGGGTCTTGCCCGCCCCGGAGCCGCCGATCACGATTTGCAGGAGGTTGCGCCGGTGCTTCTTTCCGTTGAGGCCCATGCGTAGGTTTTGGGTCAGGAGCGTATTTTGAAAGGGGTCTTTGTCCCGGTACTTGGCGCAGAGCTGACGGACGCTGCCCCATCTGGCCGAGCCGTGTTCCTCGCCGGGCCGCCGGTTCTCTTTCGTGGAGAAATAGAGCGCGGCGGCGCAGCCATAGAGGGCCAGCCCCACCAGCAGGAATTTCAAGGTGTGGGGCGTCCAGTGGAGTGCGAAGGGGCGTTCCATCAGAAGATTGAAGCGCCCCATCAGGTCAAAGAGGGTCATTCCGTCCTCATAGCCGGTAGCCAGGAGCGCCGAGAGCCAGAGGACGGGGATCGCCAGCAGCGCCCAGGGCAATATGGGATTGCCGTCTGTTTGCCGTTTCATAAAGCCGTTTGCGGCCTCCCTTCTTTACAAAAATGGGGCCGTCCCCAGCCGGAGACGGCCCCGGAAATGCGTCTCAATTTGAGACGCATTTCGACAATATCCTACCTGGGCTTAATAGCCGGTGCGGGGAAGCGGGGTGGGCTTGCCGTAAACAGTCGTCACCCAGCGGGTCACAGCCTGCACCCAGGCCCCATTGTAGACGCCGCCCACGTCGGCCACGTTGACGAAGCTGGAGCCTGCGGTCAGTCCTTTGACAGCGGTACAGTAGAGCATGGGGGCCTCCACCTGCCCGAAGCCTCCGGGGGCCTGACCAAAGATAAACATGATCTCGGTCACGCGCTCATTAGCCGCGAGGCCCAGGGCCACGGGGGATGCGGCCAGCGTGTAGTTCTGGCTGGTGGAGAGGTTGTCGGCCAGAGTACGGTAGTCCCCGGTGTTGTTCACCTTGTAGACGATCTTATAATTGCCGGGGCGGTTGTAGGTGCCGGTGACAACCTTATCCAGCGTAACGGCGGCGGGCAGGGTGTCCCTCCAATAAAAACTTTGCAGAGTGACGTTGCCCGTGTTGCCGATTTTGGAGAACACATAGCGCACAGGCTGGCCGCCTACTGCCTCCTTGGGGCCGGTCTTGGAAATGGATATGCCGGTGTTGGCGCTCTTGTTCGTGACCTCGAATTTCACGATTTGGCCGCTGTACTCCAAAACGGCGGTAATATCCGCGCCGTTGGCGGAGTAGTTGGCCGGGGCCTTGGTCTCCCGGATGGTATAGCGGCCCAGGGGGAGGGGCTTGGACACCGCCAGCCCCCGGTTATCGCTGACGATGGTATCCACCAGAGCGCCGTTGCGCTCGTTGTAGATTTCAAAGGTGGCCCCTTCCAGGAGCGTCCCGGCAGGCAGGCCGTTGACGCTGTTGTACTCGGCGGACTTTTTAATGATCTGGATCTGTCCCCGGAGGGCGGCGTTGGGCCATGTGATGGTGGTGCAGCCGCCATACTCCACATAGATAGTCTTGGGCTGGGTGTCCAGAATATAGCCGTCCGCGCACTCGATCTCCCGGATGGTGTACCGGCCATCGGCAAGCTCATGGTCGATATAAACATACCCCTCGTTGTCGCTCTCGTAGGTGCCGATGGGGTTGCCCTTTGCGTCGGACAGCAGGAACTTTACCCCGAAAATGCCCTTGCCGGTCACACTGTCGATCTTGTGAATGAGGGCGCTGCCAGTCTGCCGGTTGGTGATCTCCAGGATGGCGGTGCCGCCGTCCTTCACCTCGATCTGGTGGGGCGTATCGTCCAGCTTGTAGCCCTCGGCGGCTTTCAGTTCCACCACCTGATACCAGCCCTTTTCAGCCTGTGGCAGACTGATAACGCCGTTGGTGTCGGTGGTGTAGGTGCCGATAATTTCCCCGTTCAGCTTGCGTACCTCAAACTGGACGCCCTTGATACGCTTTCCGGTTTCCTCGTCCTTCTTGATGATGGTAAGGCCCCCGGCCTTGGTATTGTAGACCGTGATGGTCTGCGTATCGGTAGGGTTCACCTTGACGGTCTGCGTCTTGGTCCCCTCGTCCATGACGTACCCAGGCAGGGGCTTGGTTTCCGTGATGACCAGTGTACCCACTACGCCGGAAATGCGTATCTCACCGTTGGCGTCCGTCTTGTAGAGGCCCTTGCTGGACAGGTGGCCGTAGTCGTCGTCAAGGTAGCTGCCGTCCGAGTAGGTGATTTCAAATTCCACGCCCGCCAGGGGTTCGCCGGTCTGCTTATCCAGCTTGCGGATCACGATGGCCCCCTGCTTCTGGTTGTAAAAGCGGAGGGTCTGTACCTCGCCCTCCTTGATTTTGATGCTTTTGGGGCTGGTGTCGAGGACGTAACCCTCCAGCGTCTTGACCTCCTTGGCGGTGACGGTGGTTCCAGGCTCCAGCCCCTCAATGACGATGCGGCCATTCTCGTCGGTGATAAACTCACCGTTGGACTGGCCCACCACCGCGCCGGAGCTGTCGGTGACAAGGAAAGTTACCCCTTTCAGCGGGGTGGTCGTCCCCTCGATATACTTCTCAATGACAAGGGTGGTGCTGGGGGTGTTGGTGAAGTGGAGGGTCTGCGTATCGTTGGGCCGCACGTCCACGGTCTGCGTCCGGGTGGCCTCGTCGATGGAATAGCCGGGGAGGGTCTTGACCTCCGTGACCACCAGTGTACCCACCACGCCGTTGATGGTGATCTTGCCGTTTTTGTCTGTAAAATACAGGCCGTTAGAGCTGATATGGCCGCTGGCGTCGGGGACATACTCGCCGGTGGAGGTCGTGACCTTGAACGTCACGCCTGCCAGCGGTTTCCCGGTGAGGGAGTCCCGCTTGTCAATGACCAGCGTACCGGCCTTGGAGTTTTTCACGATGACCGTTTGCGTATCGCCGCCCTGCCCGATGACGACATTGGTGCTGGCGGTGTCCATCACATAGCCGGTCGGAGCCTTGATCTCATTCAGTACATAAGCGCCGGGGGCGAGGTTGGAAATGCGGATTTCGCCCTGTGCGTCCGTGGTGAAAATGCCGTTTTGGGTCAAGCTGGACGTGCCGATCACACCGTCCAGCCCCACCTCACAGCCCGCCGCCGTGGTCACGCGGAACTCGGCCCCGGCAAGGGGCTGGCCTGTGGCGCTATCCCGCTTCTGGATGATAATGGCCCCTTTCGGCTGGTTTTTGAACGTGAGGGAAACGGTGCGGCCCTCTTTGATCTGGACGGTCTGCGACTGCGTATCCAGGATAAATCCAGCGGGGGCGCGGGTTTCCGTCACCACCACGCTCTTTCCCGGTTTCAGCCCGGTGATGCGGATTTCCCCGTTTTCATCTGTTCTGAAAATGCCGTTCCCGTCCCCGATCAGGGTGCCGTCCGCGTACATGACCTTGAACTCCGCGTTCTGGAGGGTGACGGAGGGATTGACAGAGCATACCTTTCTAATCAAAAGCTGTCCGTCCGGGGCATTGGTAAAACGCACCGTGACAACGCTCTGCTCCCCGCTGTCAGCCAGCATGATGGTTTCGGAGGACTGGATGATGTTATAGCCGTCCGCGGCGTCCACTTCTTCCAACACATACGCGCCGGGGTTCAGCCCCGTCCACATGGCGGTGCCGTTCTTACCCGTCACTTTTGTACCGATCACTGTACCGCCTGTGCCGGAAGTCCCGCCCAAATACCGCAGTTGGAACGTGCATCCGGGCAGGGCCTCCCCGGTGACGGAATCATATTTCTCGCAAATTATGGCGTTTTTCGGCACATTCTCAAAAGTGATAACTTTGCTCTCGCCGCCCTTGATATAAAATTCCTGGGTGGCGGGTTCCTTGATGGTGAAACCTGCGGCGGGTTCCAGCTCCGTCACCTTGTACCAGCCATCCCGCAGCAGGTCAACGAAAAACTGGCCTTTGGCGTCGGAGTAGAAGGTGCCGAGGCTGTTCAATTCGCCCGTGGTCGTGCTGTTGCTCCCATACCAGACTTCAAACTTGGCCCCCTTGATGGGGCTGCCCGTTATGCTGTCCACCTTGTTCACCGTCAAAGTCGGCTTTTTGTGGTTCTGGAAATACACGGTGTGGTCACGGTTGGGATAGAGGGTGATAAGCTGGGGGTCTGCGTCCATGAGCCAGGGGGCCGGGACGGACTTCTCCGACACTTCATAGACACCGGGCAGGAGGTTGGCAAGGGTGGCCTTGCCCTCGCTGTCCGTCCTGATTTCGTCAACGGAGTGGCCGTCCGCCGCCTTCACCAGAAATACCGTGTCGGGGATGGGCTTTCCCGTGTCTGCGTCCTTCTTGTAAATGGTGAGGTTAGGGCGTACCTGATTCTCAATGGTGATGGTGCTGGTCTGGCCGGGGAATAACTCAACGTGGTATTCCTGAAGGTCGAGGATGTGGTCGGCTACCGTGGCGGTCTCCTTGACGGAGTACACACCCGGTTCCAGGTTGGGAATGTTAATCTCGCCGGTATCATCGGTGATGCGGTCAAGATAGTGGGTGCCGTCCTCGATTTTAGCGATCCTAAAATGCACCCCGCCCAGCCGGGAGCCGTCCGAACTGGTCTTGATAAGCCGCAGGGCGGGCTTGGGGGTGTTGGTGAAAACAAAGTTGGCGTTCTCGTCCGGGTTGATCTGCACCACCCGCACAGCGTCATCCATGAGGTAGCCGTCCGGGGCCTCCAGCTCCCGCACTTCATAAGCGCCGGGGGCCAGCTTAGACAGGTCGATTTCTCCGTTCAGATCGGTGGTAAATTCCTGGCGATAAGAGCCGCCCACCAGCTTGAACTCAAATCTGACGTTGGGCAGGGATCTCATGGTGATGCTGTCCACCTTAATCAAGTGGATGCCCGGTTTCAGAGAGTTGAAAAAGACCAGCTCCCGCGTCTGCGTGTCGCCCGCATTTAATTCGATCTGCTGGGGGGTGCTGTTCACCACATGGGCGTCGTCCGTGGCGATCTCCTTCACCAGATAGGTGCCGGGGTCAAGCTCATACAGAAAAATCTCGCCGCTGGCGTTGGTGGTGTACTCTCCAAACAGGTCGCCGTCATGCCAGACCTCAAAGGTCACGTCAGGCATGGGGGAGTTGCTGGTCAGGTCGTACTTGAGGATACGCAGGGCGGGCCGCGCCCGGTTGGTCACGGTCAGCACCGGGTCGTCCTCGGTGGTGGGGTCATAGGGATCGATGTGGATGCCGTGAGGGGTCTTGTCCAGAACGTAACCGGCGGGGGCGGCGGTTTCCACCACCTCGATATAGGCTTCCTTCTTGATACCGCTCACATGGGCCTCGCCATCGTCGTTGGTGGTGACGGAGGTGATAAGCTGCCCGTCCGCATACACGTCAAAGGTGGCGTTGGGCAGGGATACGCCGGTTTGCTCGTCCACCTTCACGATGGTCAAGCCAATGTCCCGGTCATTCTCCCAGGTGATGGTCACATCCTCGGTGCCGTCCCACTCCACCGTTTCCACGCGGGAGGACTTCACATAACCGTCCGGGGGTGACTGCTCCGAAATGCGGTAGGAGCCGTAGGGCAGCTCGTCCCCCTCAAAGGAGATAGTGCCGTCAAAGCCGGTGGTGCCTGTGGTCGTGTAGCTGCCGTCGATCTGTTCAAAACGGAACACGGCCCCCTGCAAGCTGGCCTTGTTCTGCCCGTCCACCTTCTTGATGGTGAAGCCCTTTTCCGTATCGTCTGCCACGGTCAGGTAGGCGGTGCGGCCAGGGGTAAGGGTCACGCTCATGGGGGCGACGATCTGGTAGCCCTCCGGGGCCTTGGTTTCCGCCAGGGTGAATTTTTCATCGGCGGGAAGGTCTTTCCAGATGATTTGGCCGTTGCGGTCGGTGGTGCCGGTGACAGTGGTTCCCTTATCGCCGGTCAGAGTAAACTCCGCGCCCTCCAACGGAGAGCCGCCCGCCCCCGCCTTGACTACCTGAAGGCTGGCGGTTTCGGACAAGTCCTCGTCGCTGCTCCACTTAAAGGTGGCGCTGGCGTCACAGGTGGTATAGCCTGGGTCGGAAATGATATAGGACTGCTCCTTGGATGCGGGGTTGTAGGCCAGGAACAGGTTGAACTGCGCCACGCCGCCCGTGGCCTTGATGGTAAAGGAGCCTTCATCGGCGGCGGTGTCCACGGGGATACAGACCTTGAACGCGCCGTAATACTCGCTGCCGTTGGCGTTGAGGTTGGTGGTGCGCTGCTTGCTGGTGTCCACCTTGTAGCAGGTGGCCCCGTTCTCCTGCACCGTTTCCAGGGGCGAATTGTTCTCCGCCACAAAAATGGTGCCGGAGGGGGGCGTCGGTGGAGTAGACTTTGGTTTTTCTGTCGTCGATCCAGGTGGAGGTTGCGGAGGCCACATACATCACATGGGTGTAATATTCTTTCCCGTTGATGGTTTCCTTTTTGATGCCGTCTGTGTTAGTCTCGGCAGCGCCCTCCAAACCGCGCTCATGGATGACCTCCACGCCGCGCACGTCCTTGTTTTCCTCGGCCCGGAGGTACATCCCCGTGTAGAGGTGTTTCGACCAGCCGTTGGCAAGGGTCAGGATGGCTTTGACGCTATCAAAAATGCGGATTTTCTGCGCGTCCGAGGTGGGTACTGTGAGAGTGTCACGGCCCGCCGTAAAGGATGTACCGGGGACGGCAAGCTGGCCGCAGGTGGCCCAGACTGCCAACTGCGTGGCATACTTATATTCGTCCTCGGTCAGACCGCTGATCCCCCGCACATCGCCTGCGTGAAGTTCCTTAAACTGTGCCAACGTGCGGTTGGGGTAGCCGTTGGCAAAGGCTCCCATTGTCTTGGGTTCACGGTTATACTCTTGGACGGTCAGGGCCTTGGAGGGGGACACCCCTTTCAATCCATGATTGACGCAGTAGGCGGTGCCGGTCAATCCATTGTTGCTGGTGTACTTCCAGTAACCGCCGCCGATGGTGCCGCCGCTGGACTTGGTGAGGTACTTGCCGTATCCGGCCTGCTGGATGGTGACGGTGCCGCTGTCGTTGAGGGATGCGGCGTTTGCCGGGAGCGACATTACGCCGAACATCGTCACCACGACAAGCAGCATAGACAGCAGGCGGGCAAAACGCTTGTGTTTCATGGAAAATGCTCCTTTCGCATACATTAGATAGTGGTGTCGAAATGCGTCTCAATTTGAGACGCATTTCCGGGTGGCCGGACAGGGTAAAGAAAAAGCGGGCCGCTTACGCAGTCCGCTTTCTCTGATATGTCCGGGTCTTATTTTGTGGAGCCAGGCGCCAGCAGTTCTTTCAGAAAAGCCGTGGCCTCCGGCGCTTCGTCGGTACGGTCTGATACCGTTTTCGCAAGCAGGATGTAATTCTGCCGGTACAGGTCATTGGCGGCAACGTCCACATGGAGCCATTGTCCGTCCGCATAGACCATGTTCCAGGCGTGGTTTGTGGTGCTGATGGTAAAACAGGGGATGCCTGCCGCCCCGCACAAGAACTTGAAATCGTGGGCGTAGTCACCGCAAGCCCCTTTCAATTCCTCGCTGTGCGGGGCAAACGTCCGAATGATCCCAGCAACGGATTTCTTGTCATAGGTCAGCAGAGAGCATAGGTAGTCGTTCAGATACTTCACTTTCTCGCTGTCCGTGTCCATCCGGTTCACCGTGTCAATGACGGGCTGGATAAAGTCATAGGCCGCTTGATACGTTTCGGGCATTTGCGCGGAGAGAGCGTAGTAGTCCAGGTATTCATAGTAGTTGGTTAAATTTTGGGGGACGTAATGCTCATACCGTAAAAGCCCGTCCATGCGGCCCACCATCCGCTTGACCTCGCCGTAATCATCCTTTGATACCATCGTGTAGGCACAGCGGTCTCCCGCGCTGTTCTCCGTCCCTACATCCACAAGCGTCTGCCGTATGGCGTTGTATAGCTCCCGGTCATAGACGCTGGTGAACACGGCGGGGTTGGCCTGCTGGGAAAAGTCCTCCCGGCTCCAATGGTCGGTGCTGATGGTGTAGCTGGACTGTGCCGGGGCCGATGGCGCTGGGGCCGTGACTGCCGGGGCGGGGGCGTCCTCACTGTACGGCTCGTTGGTGGCGATTTGGACGCTGTTGGTGGCGGCGTCGTAGGTGACGTTGAAGTTGACCGCCTGCCCCACGTCCCGGAGTTTCACATAGTTGTTGCCGCCGATGGCGTATGCCTGCAACTGGACTTGCTGGCCGTCCACATAAAAGGTCTGGCTGGACGGCTCCGCCAGAAGCCCGGCGGCGTAGGCTGTGCCGCCGCCGAACAAGGCGGCTCCAACGGCGATCCCGACTACAAACTCGATGTGCTTTCCCTTCATTTTCGATACCTCCAATCAGGATTTTTAAGGGGTATTACCTAACTATATTGTATCAAAAATAGGGAAAAAGGTCAAAAAATCGGGTCTAAACCTCCACGGCCCGGACGCACCAGCGGTAGGCGCTTTGGTTGCGAACGCAGGTAAAGAGGGTGATGCAGTTCTCCGAGGTCGCCGCCAGCATGGAGTTATCCGTCTCGCTGATCTTCTCCACGCTGGTGACGGCGTATGTCCTCGTCCCCAGCTTGGTAGTCAGCTTGATGGTGCCTCCAATGTCCAGCGTGTGGATCTCTCCGAAGTAGCAGTTAGTCCCCCGGTTATGGCCCGCGACGCAGACATTTCCGGCCCAGATAGACGTATCCGGGAAGTGGCCCGCGCCTTTGGCGAGGGTGGCGCTGCCTGTCCCCTGGTAGACCTTGACATTCACATCAAGGCTGGGGATTTTCAGCGTCCCCAGGTAGCCGCCGCTGTAATAGAGATCATCGGTCACGTCGGTGTAGGCGGTGACAGGATAGGCGGCGCCGGGTGTGGTGACAGCGCCGGGATAGACCATGACCCCGCCAGTGACGGCACTCCCGCCGCCGCTGGGATTGACGGCGGTGACGGCCCCGCCGCTCCCGGTCAGGTTGGGGGTCAGCGGCTCCCCGCTGCTGGGAAGGTAGCTGGTGGGGCTGCCGAAGTTGGGCGGGATCAGGGCGGCGTTCTTGCTCCTGTCCACGTTGGCGGTGGCCTCCGTCCCCACATACACCGTATCGTCACTGGTGGGCGTACCAAAGTCCCCAGGGTTGGGGCTGTCGATGGTATAGTCCAGGGCGTTGGCCGGGGTGACGGTCAGGGCCGTCAGCAGGGCGGCGGAGAGGATCATGCTTTTCCACTTCATTTTGTGTACTCCTTCCATTCTTTTTTCGCCTTATATTGTTTCAGCAGGAACTTCCCCAGGAAGGCCAGACCTGCCGCCGCCCCTCCAACGGGCAGAAGCAAAAGCCATTTCCAACTGCCGCCGCTGGATGGGGCGGGGCTTTCCGTAGGCGCTGGGGTGTCCGGGCTGGCAGGCGCGGGTTTCTCTGGGGCCTCCCCGGAGGGGGCGGGCGTGATGGGGGTGCCGCTGAAAACGGCGGTGTAGACCGTCTCCCCGGCGATGGTCTTGACCACCTCCCCGGCGTATTCGGCGGTGACGGTATAGCCGGTGGCGTATTTGCTGGTGGCCGTCCCGGTGTAGCTGGCGGTGGCGTGGAAAAAGCCCCCTGCCTCCTGCCACTGAACATCAGCCAGGGTCATTGTCCGCCCGCCGTCCTCAATAGTCTTGGGAATGAGGGATGTGTCGGCGTCGGAGAGGTTGGGATAACTCCGGGTGGCGGTGACGGTGCGGCTGCTGCTCTTATAGCCCGCCGCCTCCACCTTGATACTGGCGGTGTCCAGGGTGAGGACGCCGGTATAGCCGTCCTCGGTGGTGACTTCCATCGTGGCGGCAAGCTGGGGCATGATGGCGTCCATGTCCTTGCTCTTGCTGTCCAAGGTGACGGTTTCGGTGTAGTCCCTGGTGTCGGTCTCGCTGTTGTCCTGCCGGGTCACATCCAGCAGGGTATAGTGCCAGCCCTCCCGGTCAAAGTCGGCAGTGGGTATGCCTGCCGGGTCGTCACTGGCGGAGAGAAGATAGATTTTTTCCAGCCTGCGGGCGTCTCCCTCGGCGGTTTCCCTGACCTCTGCCGGGTAGAACGCCGCCGTCTGCTTGGGGGGCGGCGTTCCCTCCGCAGGCTCGGCGGCCAGAGCCGGGCAGGTCAGGGTACAGATCAGGAGCGCCGCAAACAGGACGGGCGCTGCTCGTTTCATAGTCATTACCTCATTTCGTGTAAAATGTCGAAATGCGTCTCAATTCGAGACGCATTTCCGGGCTGGCTGCCCCGCCGACGGCTTGCGGCGGGGCGCGTGGGGTCACGCTGGCGCTCCCGTCAGGCCGCCGCGCTCTCCCAGTATAGCAAAGCCGCCAACTGGCGGCTTTGGGGTGTTTTCCCCTTGATAACCTTAAAATCCGCCGGACGGCCCCTGTCAAGGCCCGACCAGTCCGCAGACTGGTCGGCTCGCGCACGATTGCGCCAGCAATCGTGCGGCCT
>OJNK01000813.1_pt1 | contig 18402 bp, 20 predicted proteins | sample 1597811 | NCBI WGS metagenome assembly OJNK01 (sample SAMN00265073, study PRJEB22529) | human gut metagenome
TTTGTCTTCAATTCAATTTTACCCATGCAGAGCGAAAAAGCCTACTATCGCCGGATAGCAGGCTTTTTTAATGCAGGAAGACCGGTCGCAACCCCGGCGGGCAACCTGTAAATTCAAAAGAAAGGATGAGCAAATGCAAAAAAGAAAAAAACTCGCCGTGATCGGCACACTGCTTATCGTGTTGGTCGCCGGTGGCATTGTATGGCAGGTCGTCGATGTCAATCGCACCGGACGTTCGCCGGTATCAGCTCTATTTAAAAATGAAGGACAAGAAGCTTCTTCCAATGAACCGTCAGCTGATCCCGTTACAATCGTCTTGCGTGAGGAAGTGCCGACGCCAACACCATCCCCTACCCCATCGCCAACACCTACTTCGGCTCCAACGCCGACGTCGACACCTACTTCTGCACCGGCAGAATCGTCAAAAACCGGAAGTACTTCCGGTTTTTCGACTGAAAGTCGGCCATCGGGTTCGCAAGCAGGCAATCAAAACACTGCTGAAGAACCCAAAACAACGCCAAAACCAACGCCAAAGGTCACGCCTACGCCTCGACCGCAGGTCATTGAGGCAACGCCGGAACCCACTCCCGTCCCGGAGGTGCAAAGTATCTCACTTGATACATACAGCATCGATATTTTGCCCGGAGACAGCTGGCGCATCAACATTGCCGCAGCACCTAGTGATTTTTATAGCATGGGCGCACAGTGGGTGTGCAGCAACTCCGCTGTTGTCTCTCTCTCAGGTTCCGATACTTCCGGCGTCACCATCACGGCCGTAAGCACAGGCTCGGCCACCGTCACCGTGTATAGCCGCAGCACCGGTCAATCCGCAAGCTGCACCGTCAACGTAAATTAAGAAAAGAGGTAACTTTATGAACATCTTAAATCAGCTCTATTTTCTCGCTATTTCACATTTACCGGCATCCACCATCGCCACGATCTCCGGTGCACTCGAAAATGCTTTTAACAACAATGTTAAGCCGGAAATGAAAGCTATTGGAAATATTATCATGTATATTATCTCCGGCGTGCTCATCATCGCGTTCGTCGTGAAAGGCGTTTTCGTGTGGAGAGACTATCGTCATAACGGCGGAGAAATTCAATGGAACGTCCTGCTCGTTCTGTTTATTTGCCTTGTGGTTGTTGTTTCCGCGCCCTCGTGGATGTGGAGCGTCATTGGGTGGTGATGACCTATGTTTGCAAGCTCATCGCTCGAGGAAATTTATCACTATGTGTACTATCAGCTCACCTCTGTTGCCCTCACTATGCTCGATGATGTAAACGGACTATCCATCAACTTCTTCAGCAACGAATTCATACAAGCTATTGTGAATTTCTTTACCCTGTTTGCTTGGGGGCTGGGATTGACCGGCGCAGCCATTGCTATAATGGACTTTGCCGTTTCCTATCAGACCGGTGGAGGCGGCAGCTTTGCCGGAACCGGTATGAACATGCTGCGACTTTTAGTCGCCCTGCTCACTTTTTCAAGTATTCCTATATTGCTGTTTCAAACAAGCATGGATATTTACGGCACGGTGCGCAGCGTGGTCGTCGGATCAATGGACGGCGCAACCGTCGGCATAACCGATTTGGTCAAAGGCGCTGTGCAAAGTATGTTTAAATCTGTTTATGGCACACTGCCACCGGTTAAAATCGCAAACGGAATTTGGGAGTTCCTCAAAAAGCTTACAGACGGCTTCCAAGCCACCGATCCCGCCGATGCCGTACTTTCCTCAAATGCCGACTGGTGGGCGCTTATTCAGCTTATCATTATGGTGTGGGCAATCTTCAAGGTTTTCTTTTCCAACCTCAAACGCGGCGGTATCCTTCTCGTGCAAATTTGCGTAGGATCAATGCACATGCTTGCGCTTGCACGCGGATATACCGACGGCTTCGGAAGTTGGTGCAAACAGGTTGCAGCTTTGTGCTTTACTGCTTTTGTGCAAAACCTGCTCTATCTGCTCGCCATTATCATGATGCAGGATGCAGCCTCCTCAAGCCTGTATTTTTCGCTCGGCCTGCTGCTTGTAGCTGCCGAAGTACCGCGCATTGCGCAAATGTTCGGTCTCGATACTTCCGCAAGGTTCTCACTCGGCAACGCTGCACACAACGTCTCCTCCGTGGTGTCGTTGGTCAAGCAATTCGTATAAGGAGAAAACATCATGAACGACGATCAAAACTATTTTTTCTACCCGGAAAATCTCAGTGAAAAGGCATTGTTTTTCGGTTGGACGGGTATAAACCTTGTTATCATCGCAGTGGGGCTTGTGCTCTCTACCCTTATCTTTTTCTTCTCTTTTGTCTGGGTTCCGCTGTTGATAACCCTGCTGTATATGGTGTTGACTTTTACAACCGATAATCAATCACTGCTTAAAGTCATACAGAGATATATCAACTATCTGTTTTTAGACCAGCTCGAGTACTTCTGGAGCGAGCCTAAATATTAAATTGGAGCAAAAAATGAAATCAAACAAGAAAAACGACAAAAAGGAATCGGCAACGCAACAACTGCTGAATCTGAAGCAATTTGTACCCCTCCAAATCGGAGATAACGGTGCGGTAGCCATTGAAGGTGAAGACGGTATGCTATACACCTATATCATGCTGCGGCCGGACAACATCTCTGTTCTTGGTCGCAGTGAGGTACTTGCAAAAATCCGCAACCTTCAAAATATTCTTTCAGATGTTGCCGAGCTGCAAATGCTGTGCATGTCCTCGGCGCAAAATTACGAGGATAACAAGCGTTACTACCGACATCTCGCAGAAACCACCGAATCCCCCATGGTAAAGCAGCTCTGCTTGCAAGAAATCGCTTATCTGGATGAAATCAACATCGCGATGAGCACAAGCCGCGAGTTTGCAATGATCCTGCGTCACCGTGCAGATCGTCTGGATGACGCTCGGCGCAGCATTATGCAAACCCTTAATCTCATCCGCGAACACCAGTTTCACGCTCGCATCGCAACAAAAGACAGCTTCAAGCGTCTGCTTGCTATTTACTACGTTGGAGACATTTACACGGAGCATGTTCCCGATTTTGACGGAATGCAATATATGGAGGTCAACAATGCCACTGTTTAAGAAAAAGGCTGAAATGCCTACACCGGAGGAAATTGAAGCAGGCAAAGTCAAATCCTACAAAGATTTAATCGCGCCCTCTGTAGTCTCCTTCAGACGTTCGCCGGGGTATTACATTCTCGGCAATACGTATCGCTGCGTTTGGGCGATCCGTTCATACGCAGAAACCGTTGAAAAAGATTCACCGGAAATTGCTTTGCTGCGCGAGCTCGGTGAATCTGACGGTATAACGCTGCATATCTACACACGTCATATGCCGACCGTAGAGCGCGATGAGATCTTTCACCGTGCCCAAAACCGCACAAATATGCAAAAACGCTCATCCTACAAGCTGCATGAACAGATTGAAGCCGATGAGCAGCTTACTACGCTTTCCCGCATGATCCGCGAAACACAGCGTACAAAAGAAACTTTTGTGTACTGCGCCGTTTTCATTGAACTGATTGCAGACAGCCTCGAGCGTTTACAATCGAAGCAGATCGAAACGCAAAGCATCCTAACGCACCATAAAATCTTAGTGGATAAGCTATACCTACGGCAGCTTCAAGGCTTTGAAAGCGTTAAGCCCAACGGCAAGAACGCTTTCGGCACAGAATTTGAGCGTGTTTTCCCAGCAAGCAGCGTTGCAAACCTGTTTCCTTTCTCCTACTCCGGCAAGAATGACAAAAACGGATTTTACATCGGCCGTGACCAGAACGGCAGCAACATCATTGTAGATTTTGACCGGCGCGCCGAAGACAAAACCAACGGACATATCCTAATCCTCGGCAACTCCGGCGAGGGCAAATCTTACTTGATGAAGCTCATCATCACAAACGTCATCATGGCGGGCAAGAAAGTATATATCCTCGACCCGGACAACGAATATGGAGAGTTGGTTAAAAATCTCGGCGGTACGTATCTGGATATGATGGACAGCAAATACTACATCAACGTGCTCGAGCCGAAAACATGGATTGACCCGACGCAGGAAATCAATGAATTTGATGACTCTCCGGAAGCCTTTAAAAAGCAAAATCGCCTATCGCAGCACATCGCCTATCTGCGAGACTTCTTTTCCGTTTATCAGGACTTTTCCAGTGCGCAGCTCGACATCATCGAGATCATGTTAGAGGAAACCTATAAACGTCGCGGCATCACACCCCGCACAGACTTCACAAAGCTGACCTCTGAGGATTACCCGATTTTGAGCGACCTCTACCGCGTCATCGAAGAAAAGCTCGAAAGCTATGATGAAGAAGCCGCACTTGCCGCTAAAGCCGGTCATCCCGTTATGTACAGCCTCGAAATGCTCAAATCCGTCGGCCTCGGCCTGCGCGGTATTTGCATCGGCGCTATGTCTCGATACTTTAACGGGCACACCAACATACCGAATTCAAACTTTATCGATTTCTGCGTCAAAGATGCACTCACCACAAACGACAATCTGAAGAACGCTATGTTCCTGAATATCTTCTCCTATATGAGCCACAAATTTCTGACCGAAGGCAGCTGCGACCTCTTTGTCGATGAGCTTCACGAGTTCGTGAAAAACCGTCTGGCAATCACCTACATCAACAGCTTCATGAAGCGTGGCAGAAAGAAGGAATCCGGCGTTTGCATCGGTTCGCAAAACGTGGAAGACCTTCTGAACCCGAGCGTTATCACATACACAAAGCCGCTCATGTCTATTCCGACCCACAGCTTTCTGTTTCATCCCGGTGCAAACTGCGATATTTCGGAGTTTCAGCGCACAATAAACGTGCAGCCGTGGGAATATGAGATCATCCAGACACCGAACCGAGGACATTGCCTCTATAAATGCGGTGCGGAGCGCTATCATCTCTCCGTCCGCGCCCCAGAGCACAAATCTGCACTGTTCGGTAACGCCGGTGGACGCTAAGTATAGACAATGTTTACAAGGAGTGTTATAATAATGGATAAATTAGTTAGAAAAAACACGATGACATCTATTTTCACCGTAAATCCTGACTTCATCGAAAAGCAAAAAAATTTTCCTTCTCTGATAACTTCTGACCCCAAGGAGGCGCTTACCATTGATTCTTCACAAACTTTGGTCTCCCCTGCCCGAACTTCCGAAAGTCAAAAGCAACAGCATTTTTGAGCCACTCTATAACGCTTACACTCATTTAGACAATCTTGCTACATATAAATGTCCAAAAGGGTGTGCTGAATGTTGTAAAGACTTTTTCTTAATTACCGAAAGAGAATACTTATATATTGCTGTTTACTTGCTAAATCATAAAACTGAAGATGAAATTATCAAATATACAAAAAAGGCATCAAAAATTAAAAAGGATTTTTACGCTCTATATCCAGAACTGCAATTCAAATTTAAGTCAACCATGACTTATATAGACTACATCAAGTTTTATACATTTGTCGCTTCTCAAAATCGCGTTTCAACTGACTCTTGCATTTTTCTTAATAGAAAAGGTAAATGTGATATTTACCCTGTCCGACCTCTCGTATGCAGAACCTATGGGAATTTTCTTTTCTCAAATACTGGTTATTGTCACCACAAACCAGATAAATATTTAAATCTACCTAAAGAACTTGAGGAAGAATATTCCTTATATGATGTCTACGACAAGAAAATTGTTCGCACTCGTTACCCAATCTTTGAATGGTTTGCTGACGTTTTTGAACTTCAAAGAAGAACTGGATTTATTGATGCAAGTTTTGACCTTACAGAGCGTGACTTTGCCATTTTTACATTGATGCCAAACAAAAGAGACCTTCATACCCCCTAAAACAGAATTGCTCAAAAAGCGGAAGTACTTCCGCTTTTTGTATTGAAGCCCCGGCAAAACCCATGTATAATTGAGACAATGCAAGGAAGGTGGTATCCATGGATAAATACGCAAAGAAAATCTATGCCAAAGATGAGCTTCTTTCTGCTCTAAGAGATTTTGGCCAAGAGTTTGCAATTCCTATCATCTATCTTTTCGGCTCTTATGCACGTGGAGAAGCCAACACAGACAGCGACATTGACATTGTGATCGATGCTCGCAACATTCATGGCCTGCTGCAATTTGAGCAAGCACATTTGGCTCTGTCTGATCGACTTGAAAAACCGGTCGATATGATTTCCATGCAAGCTATAGAAACCGAGCGACAGTTACCTTACCGCCAGGATTTCATGAATTCTTACCTAAAGGAGCGCATAGAAATCAAAATAAAATGATTTTAAATCTCTATCGAGCAGTCATCTGACTGCTCTTTTTATTTCTATACAAGGAGATGAATGCCTATGGACGGAGCACGTCTTATTCTAAACGCAAGATACTTTCATATCGCCCAGACCGGTGAAAAAGCCACAAAGTACGCCTTTGTCGTCGAAGCCGCAGCCGGACTGGTGAACTACATTGCGACGCGTGAATCCGTCATTTATAACTACGATGAGCATTATAAGGAAGTGAGTGCCACAGAAGCACAGCGCGAAGCTATAAATCAATTTCTTGAGGTATCCCCTGACCTCGAGCTTTCGCGCGAATTCAAAGCCTACGACGAAGACCGCAGCGCCGCAAACGCCAGCGCTCTGATCTCACGTGCCGCACAATATGTCTACGGCATGACAGCAGAAGGTGACGTTAAGCCCTCGGCCCCGGCCACACGTGCTCAGCGAGAACGCATACAGGAGTTTGTAAACAAAGTACCGGCCATCCGTCAAACACCGGAATACAGCGACTACAAGGCTTCCCCTACGCGTGAAAACGCAAGCGAAGTACTCTCTCATGCACTCGAAGTCGGTCTCGCTAATTCTGCCGACCCCGAAACGCTTGAAATCATGCTCAACTACATTGCAGAGCGTCCGGGCGTCGTCCATAACGAAGGCAAAGTGCACGGACTCTTTACCGTAAACGGTGCAGCTGACCTCGCTGCCGAAAAGGAGGCTATTGCCGCACATACCGGCAATATTTACAGCATGGTCTTCTCTTTACGGCGCGAAGATGCAGACCGCCTCGGGTATGACCGACAGGATGCCTGGTCTCAGTTGTTCGCCATTAAGGCGGACAAAATCGCCCAAGCGTTGCGTGTGCCGACCTCTAAGCTGCACTGGGTTGCTGCCGTGCACAACACAAAGCATCACCCGCACGCACACTTTATTGCGTACAGCACTGAACAAAAATCCCGCATATACCTTTCCGAAGATGCCATCGAGCAGCTGAAATCTGAATTTGTTTCGGAGATTTTCGCTGAAGAACGCCATCAGATTTTTGCCCCACGTGAAGAAGCACGTCAACAGCTTGAAGACCGATTGGAGACCTTGTTCACACAGCTCGAGCATAACAGCAATGCTGCCGTTACCGATCTACTCTTGCCGGAAAAGCTTGCAGCGTTACGCAAGTCCATTGAAAGTGCATCCGGTCGGCATGTGTATAAATATCTGCCAAAAGACACTAAAGCTATGGTAGATAAACTGCTCGATGAGATCAGTGAAGTTCCGGAAATTAAAGAGCTGCTTACAGAGTACAACAAGTATCAACAGCAGCTCGAAGCTTATTATAAGACGCCGGACGAGCCTAAGCCCTTATCTGCCGCGACCACGCGCAGCAACTTGTATCCTTTGAAAAATCTCGTCGTACAGTATGCCTTGCAGTTCGAACCTTTACCCCCATTGACTCCCAAAACTGAAAATTCATCTGCAAAAACCGGAAGTACTTCCGGTTTTTCTTATTCTGATGCGTTGGATGAGCCTGAAAATGCACAAATGAATGAACCATTCAAAGCGACATGGAAAACCAATGACATAAGCAGTTGGAGGGATAACATGAAAGTTCAAAGTTCTTCGCCACCGTATGACGGAACAGCCGAAGAAAAATACCGGTATGCCCAGTACCTGCGTTACGATGAAAAATGTCCGCAAGACGCTATCCTGTGGTATAACCTTGCGGAGCAGCTCGGTCACACCGAAGCCGCCTATCAGTTAGCGCAGTATTATTTGCAAAAGGGCGAAGATCAAGACGTTGAACTCGGTAACTATTATTTGCTAAAAGCCAAACTCGGGTTTGAAGATACCCTGTTAGATAGCGTCAACGCCATGCAGCTTCAAGCAATCTCGGCTGGCAACACCTATGCAGATACCATTGCCGATTTTGGGCCACTGGAAGCTGAAGAAAAGAAGCAGCAGCGCGCCATTAGCAGAGCCGCTTATTTCCTCGGCCGTATTTACACAACCGGCATTGAAATTGCAAACATAGACGGCATAGAGTCGGAAGATCTTCCCGCACTGCAAGTCGCGACTGATCCGCATAAAGCAGCAGCTTATTTTGAGTTTGCTTATAGAAGTGGGTATAAGCACGCCGCCTATTATCTCGGCAATTTGTATTTCCACGGTAAGCTCTCCCCTGCCGACAAACCGGATTATGAACGTGCCGCCGGTTGGTATATGGCCGATGCTGAAAACTCCTATTGCCAATTTGCACTCGCAAAAATGATTGAACACGGGCAAGGCTTTACGCCGAATGTCGAAACCGCCGAAATACTTTACCGTAAGTGCTTAAACGCAAATGATTATTTAACTGCCGAATCCTCTTACGCCATAGCGCAGATGCAGAATAACGAGCAGCTGCCTTTAACCGATATGCAAAAGCTCTACAAAACTGCCGCTGAAATCTGGCTAAAAGACGATCATCCCGAAAACCATATTCACTTGCGCCTTGCACGCATGTATGAATACGGTCTTGGCGTGCCCGAAGATCTTTCACTTGCAATAGACCACTACAAGGCCGCACTGAAAACACCGGAAACCGAATACAAGCTCGGTCAACTCATGCAGCGTATCGACGGAGATGCAACGGAGATTTACGCACACTATGCGGCAGCACGCGTCGGTATGCTATATGCTGAAGAACATAGTCCTACATCGGCAACAGCACAACAAGCCGTGCGCCTCGCAACTATGTATCGCTACGGACTCGGATGCGATGCAGACCATGAAACCGCCGTGCACTGGTATACGGTCGCGGCTGAACGCGGCAGCATTTATGCACAGCAACGCTTAGAAGTCATGGAGATGCAGCGTATCCGTCAAGAGCAGCGTGCAGCAGAATACGCCGAAAAGCAACAGCAGCAACAGAACCTCAGCTTTGCTGCTCGCCTACTCAATACGATAGGCAACGCTTTGTGCCGCCAAACGCTGCGAGATCAACAGTCTGCCACTGCCACTACCGACCGAAAGCAGAGACGTATGCAGCGCAGGCTTAAACGAGCGCTCGGTCAAAAAGAAGACTACGAACAAATTTTCCAGTAATATCTTTAAGGGATCCCTATGAAGAAAAAAAGCAACAAAATCAACTTTAAATCTAATAGTTCACGAGCTATATACAATTATGTTCTCGAAAACAATTACAAAATCACTGTCAAACAAGCTTGTGACGAGCTTGCCGTAACACCGAGTCAGGTTTATAGCTTAATCGGCCTACTGCGAAAAAAAGGCATGAATGTCCGTGTCATCCGAAAATCGGTCGAGAGGCAGATTTACCGAGAAGCACGACAGTACATAGAAGAACATAACTGTGAAATTTCTATCGCAAAGGCTTGTCGGGATCTTAATGTATCCAGAGAACAGCTCAACAATATGATTCATAAATTCCGTAAAAACGGTATGCAGATTTCCATTATCCAAGCGAGCGACATCATAAAATTGCCGCTGAACAAAAATACTGAAGAAGCCGTATATCAGTATATTGTCGACCATAACTACTCTATTTCATCCAGACAAATGCGCACAGATTTATCCTTGACAAAACAGCAAACAAAGTCCTTTCTCCAAAAATTCCGTCGTAAGGGCATAGAAATTACCGTCGTAGAAAGTAAAAAGAGGAATTCAGATGCGCAGCCACAGTGAATATATTCCTCTGACACAAGAGCAGATCGCGCTTGCACAGCACACAGACATTGTCGAATATCTGCGCGAACGCGGTGAAAAGGTGCAAAAAGAAGGAAATCATTACATCTGGGAAAAGCACGATAGCTGCGTGATCCACGGCTATAAATGGTATCAAAACAGCACCGGCAAGCACGGCGCTGCCGTAGCTTTTGTGCAAAACTTCTTTCACAAAAGCTTCCCGCACGCTGTGCTCGAGCTCATCGGCAACCGACAGATCACTTTTGATCTCGTTGCCCCTCCTCCCGCCAAACGAGAATCAAAATCCACAGACATGATTCCCATTGCCTTCTGTCTGCCGCCAGCTGCACCGGATAACCGTCGTCTGTATGCGTATCTCACGCATACACGCGGCATCGCACACGAGATTGTCAATACTTTCATTGATGAGCATTTGATTTATCAAGACAAACAAGGCAACATCGTATTTGTATGCTATGACTGCTTCGGCCGCGTAAAATCAGCTCATAAGCGCGGCACGAATTCCGCGCAGCGTTACCGTGGCTTTGTGACCGGCGGTGAGTTCAACTGCGGTTTTTCATACGCCAATGATAACGCCACGGTGCTGTATGTATTTGAAGCACCCATCGACTTGATGAGCTTTCTAACACTGCATCGGCATAAACCGTGGCACAGAGCAAGCTACTTATCGCTTGGCGGGCTTTCAGAAGATCCTTTACGCCGATTTCTCAAGGAGAACAAATCTATTCAACGTATCGCTTTCTGCTTTGATAACGATATAAATAAGCCCGAAAATCAAGGGCAAGAAGCCGCCAAACGCTTCATGCGGCAGTTTTCCGGCAAATACATAACCTCTATTTTGTGCCCGTACAAGAAGGACTGGAACGACGTCTTGAGAGACAAAATTCAGAAAGGAGAGTTTCTATGACCCCACAGCAAATTATATTTTTATCCATCGTCGGTATTGCTTTGGTCGCTTTGATCTTTTTATCCGAGTCACAAAAGCGCTACAATTTGGACTCTATTAAGCGTAAAACCGTCGGCGACGGCCAGTATGGCACTGCCCGTTGGGCAACACAAGAGGAGATACAGAGTTCGACTATCCAAGTTCCTTACGAGCCGGAAGTGTGGAGATACAACGAAGAAAGCCGTCCGACTACCACAGGCATCGTCGTTAATTTGACACAGAACAAAAAACAAATTCTCGCAACCATCGATCCTTCAGACAGCCACACACTCATGGTTGCCGGAACCGGCGGCGGCAAAACCACCACCTTCATGATTCCGAATATCGAATACGCGCTCGCTTGCGGTACTTCCTTTATCTCAACGGATAGTAAAGGTGACCTGCTCCGTTTATACGGCAAGCTCTGCGAACAATATGGCTATACCTGTTTGAATATCAACTTCCGCACGCCGATGAAAAGCGACAGCTATAATTACATGCAACTCATCAATCTCTACATAGATATGTGGCGCGATGACCCTAAACGTGTAGACTACCACAGCCGCGCCGAGCGCTACGCAAAAGCTCTTGCAAACTCTATTGTCCACACAAAGGGCTTTGACGGCGGCGGTCAGAACTCGTATTTCTACGATTCCTCTGAAGGCTTGATCACCTCCATAATCCTGCTTGTTGCGCAATACTGCAAGCCGGAAGAACGTCATATCGTTTCCGTATTTAAAATTCTTCTCGAATTCGTTCAAACCGTTAAATCCGCAAATGATGAGACCGATAGTCAGAGGAAAGTCAAGCAAACAAAACTGAATGAAATTCTCAGTCTTCTACCTGAAGATGATAAAATCCGTTGGTTTGCAGGCTCCGTACCGGGCAGCGAGGGTATGCAGTATTTATCTGTTATCACAACCTCCATGTCCCGCCTGCTTGCCTTTATCGACTCAGAGTCAGAAAACATTCTCTGCAAGAATTCCAAAATCACAGTCGCAGACATCTACCAGAAAAAAGTTGCCGTATTCATCACATTCCCGGAAGAAGACGCCACAAAACACGTATTGGTCTCCCTTTTTCTTAGCCAGATCATAAATGAAGCCATCGTCTATGCAGATGAATGCACAAAAGAAAACAAGCTTACACGCCGCCTTTATATCTTCGCCGATGAATTCGGCATTTTTCCTTATATGGGCAACATTCTCGGCATGTTTGGCGCTTCGCGATCCCGTAACATTATTATCGTGCCCTGCATCCAGTCACCGGCACAGCTCAGACAGACCTACGGTGCAGACGGCGAGACTATTATTCGAGACTGCTGCCAGACCGTTATTTTCGGTGGCTTTTCCCCCATGTCCGATACCGCCGTTACCTTCAGCAAGCTGCTTGGAAATCAGACGGTCGCTGCCGGTTCCGTTTCAACCAACAACCGGGAAGGCCGCGGCCTTTTTGGTAGTGGATCAAATAGCAGCCGCAGCGTCAACATGATTGCACGGCCATTGATGACACCAGACGAATTGCAGCTTCTGCCCTTTGGCAAATGGGTCGTCAACCGGCGAGGCAGTCACCCGTTTATCGCCAATATGCCGCGCTACGATAAATGGGGCATTCGCTTAGAGGCTCCTTATATCTCAGAAACACGAGAGTATGTGCCCACCGCCTACGCCAAGTTGGATGATGTTATACGAGCTATAAAAGAAGAAAAATGGCGACAGGCTGTACGGGAAAAGCGAGAATCTGCCAATCCGTCAGAGTCCGTGGGCAGCACCGCAGATTATTAAAAACCGGAAGTACTTCCGGTTTTTAAATCTTTTTTCAAAAAAGTTGAAATATACTGATATTTATGTAATAATGGAGTGGTACAAATGTTTGAGATAATTATTCAATTCTTAATTGGAGTTCTGACACCTATAATTTTTATCGGAGGGATAATAGCTGTGCTTAACGAATTGATTCAATCTTTTGAAAAAAAAGAAGAATACAATCGGAAATTAGAGGAACTCGAAGAAGAAATCAAAGAGTTCTCTTCTCAAAACCAAGCGCTTGTAGAAGATTGTAAAAATACAATTCGCGAAATTGAACTTGAACATCAAAAAACTATACAGTCCTTGTCCAGATGTTTACAATCACTATACAATGAGGCAAACGCTGTTCTTAAAAACACACATGACCTAATGATTATCAACGGTTTATTGTCCGAGCGAATTCAGACTTTATTAAAATATGCTACTACTTCATTAGAACCAGAACAAGAATCCAAACTGATAGAAGAAATTACATCAGCCATTAATCACATTAAAATGGAAAATGAACAGATCGCTCATCATCGGCAAGAGCTCGAAAAGGCTATGAGAGATATAGAGCAACATGATTTAGAAGTGGCTCAAAAACAAGAACTCAAAGAAATACAAGGGCATCATTTTGGAGGATTAAGCAGATAACATGACAAAAAAAGAAAAATCTCAACAAAGTAAAGTGCCTCCCAAGTATATCCGTGTATTGAAAATACTATCGATTTTTTCTTTGTGCCTTACTATGCTGTTATTAGGTGTGGTAAATGGAGCTACTTATGTTGTGAAAACCGATATTGGACAGGACATATTAAAAAAAGTAAGCATTGCTCTTCGGCCACACACTCCTACTATTATGTGGCTTTGCTTCGCTTTATTGACTATCTATATTTTTGCAATATTGATAATTAAAAAATGGAATGCTAATGATAAAATAAGCGACATAGACAGAATTACTAACCGTGTAAAAAACGAACGCGATAAAGCTTCCAAAGCCAAAGAAGGAATTTTTAACTTACGAAACAGCATTCTTCTTGAAGACATTCAAACATCAGGTAAAGTAAAAGATGAGCTTTATAATTATAGCAAAGAGATAAGTCATGCACGGATTGAACAAAAGCTTGAGTGTCGAAATGCAAAAAGAAATTACAATAAAATACTTAAAGAGCTCTATCTTCTGACACTCAAAGCGTACAAAAACCCCTCTGAACAAATAAAACAACTGCACGATGAATTGAATAAGCTATAGCAATGCAGAAAAACCGGAAGTACTTCCGGTTTTTTTATCTTTAAATATATCATTTGCCCTATAAAGCTTGCTTTTTACTCAAATAGAATATATAATACTTTAATAAGGAGTGTAATTTAAATGGCAAACACCTCTGCACTTTATGTTCGTATCGATACTGAAGTGAAAGAAAAAGCCGAAAGCATTCTCACACAGCTCGGCATTTCTCCAACAAGCGCTATTCGAATGTTTTACAGCCAGATTGTTCGTGAAAACGGTCTTCCTCTAAGCTTGCAGCTATCTTCAGCAAGCCCCACAGTCACAGATGATACAAGTCTAGAAGAAATTGACGCTGAACCAACGAAAGAAAGTACTTAAAACAAAAGCCCTACGCATCGGATGAGGCAAGCTTTCCTCGTAAGCCTTAATTTGCCTCAGATTTAGCTCAAAAACCGGAAGTACTTCCGGTTTTTCTTTTATTAAAATCAAAACTCAGAAAGGAGACGCCAGTATGGCAAAGCAAAAGAAAACCGGCTTCGGCACGTACATTACGACACTTGTCGTCGATTCTGACCTCACGGCCACCGAAGCCCGCCTGTTTGCATTCATGCAGCTTCATGTTGATTACCGTACCGGTGTTTTCGATCTGAAACGCAAAACGACCTGCGCAAAGCTTGACATCAACCTCACCACATATACCCGCGCTCTGCGCACCCTTATCGAAAAAGAGCTCGTTTCTGTCAAGCATCGCACTCGCGGCGGGCAGCAGATCACCTCTCATATTCAGCCGCGCATGGAGGGATTCAAGCTGCGCTTCCCGCGTTATTTGATTTCCGAGCTCCGTGATACCGCCTTTTTGGTTTACGTCGAGCTCTTAAATCGCTGCGGTAAGGAGTCCTGGTCTCTGAGCCGTCGTGTGCTCGCCAAGAAATTCCACTGCTCGGCCCTCACAATCAGCCGCGCAATCCGGCAGCTCAAGGAACGCAATTTGATTGATGCTGTACCGGACTATGACCGTCAGGGCATCAATCGTTTCCGTGCCCTCTCCCTGCATGAGCGCGTAGCACGCTTAAAGCGCCAGCATAGCCGCACCATGCTCTTTTTCTATCAGATGCACAAACTCGTGCTCGAACGCAAGAGACAGCGTACAGCTGCCCTGAAGCGCCGTTATGCGTATTCCCTTTTTGCAGCACCCTTATCATCTATGCACCTGCTCTTTCCTATACCCCGTTGTTTTAATAGTAAGGAAAGAAAAAATAAAAGTTTACCATTAGCTAAGAGTAATACTCTAATGGGACTTCTGCGCCGAAAAGCAATAGATCGTGCAAAAAATCCCATGGTGGAGTTTTCCGGATAGAAAAAAGAAAATGAGCTGCTCCATTCCACCAGCACAACTCATTTTCTCAGGCAAAGTGAACACTATAAGTGCCCCCTTTTCTGCTTCCAGTATAGGTTTTTTCTCTCCGTTTGTCAAGCAAAAAGCGGAAGTACTTCCGCTTTTACTTTCTATCCAGAAAACAACACCCCATTTTTCAACAAAATTGGCAGCATAAGCCCAACAGTGATTACGCAAGGAGATAAACACCGTGGAAACAAACATGAACTTCAAAACAGAGGAACATACAGGGATTTCTCTTAAAAAAATGCTGACGGACGCCAATCAACTGCTAACAGAGTTCGCTTTTGACTATGAGAAAATGGCAAAATAATTCGGATAACAGCAGAGGTTTTTCCGCAGAAATCGACACGTCGGTATCACGAGTATTGGCAAAAACCGGAAGTACTTCCGGTTTTTGATATTTTGAATTTGTCTGAAGAATCTGAGAAATACTATTGACAACAAACGATGTTTGTAATACAATGTATTACAGGGAGGAATGCGTTATGACTATTTCGCTTAGACTGGCAGACAAAGATACACAGCTCATTAAAGCCTATGCAGCTCTCCACGGAATGACCGTATCCGAGCTCGTTAGAGACGCCGTGATGGAGCGCATTGAAGATGAATACGACCTTAAAGCCTATGATGAAGCAATGGCCGCATATAAAAATGACTCGGTAACATATTCACTGGACGAGGTAGAAAGAGAACTGGGATTCAAAGATGGGATTTAAAGTTGCATTCACTAAAGAAGCTCTAAAGTCTTTGAAAAAGTTAGATAAAGGTATTGCACGTTTAATCACGTCTTGGATTCGCAAAAATCTTGAAGGCTGTACCGATCCTCGGGCACACGGAAAAGGGTTGGTTGCTAATCGCAGCGGTCAATGGCGGTATCGAATAGGTGATTACCGACTTCTCTGCGAAATACAAGATGAGCAAATTTTAATTCTCATATTAGAAATCGGACATCGAAGGGAAATATACAAATAACCCTAAACGCTAAAACCAAATCTTTCAGATAGCAAAACCGGAAGTACTTCCGGTTTTTTTGCTTTTCATCTTCACCTTTGTTAGAATTCAAGCACCCTATGTGGGGAATTTTAATAAAGGAAGTATCAACATGTACGAAACGAACAAAAGGGATTACACACTCGGCGAATGGCTTGATATTTGGCTCGAAGAAATCGCGCCCACAAAGCGAAAGCCCAATACCATAAGCATTTACCGGGACGCCAGACGGCGGCTGCTGACCCATCACCCGGAGGTTTCCGGGATTCTTCTCGTTGAGCTCAATGCTTTACAAGTTGAAGGCTGGCTGGACTCCATGCGGCAGAAGTATGCAAAATCAACGCTGCGCCATATCCGCGTTATGCTGAATCAAGCATACAAATCCGCAATAAAGGGACATAACTGTGACGATAATCCCGTTAAAGACGCAGCACTTCCCGCCGCGCGAGAAAAAGAAGTTAAAGCGCTTACACAGCGAGAACAGGCCGCATTTGAAGGATGTTTTCACATACTGAAAAAACCGATAGATGAGTACATTCTGCGCATGTATTTATTGACCGGTCTGCGCCGGGATGAGCTGCGCCTGATGCAGTGGCGGCAATACGATCCGCAAAACCGCACGCTCAAAATTCCCGAAAGCAAAACCGAGGCCGGTGTCCGTCTTCTCCCTGTTTTGCCCGAAGCCGCCGCTATACTCTACATGATCCGGTGCAATACCGAGTATAACAAGCCGCATGACTATATCTTTAGCGTGGCTGATAACGGGAATAAACCGTTCAGCACCTATCATTTGCGCTATATCTGTACACGCGTTTCAAAGGCCGCCGGTATTTGTCATGTTACTCCACATATGCTACGGCACACCTTTGCTACACGGCTGATAGAAAAAGGCGCCGATCCGAAAAGCGTCTCTATGCTTCTGGGGCACAAAAACGTTGTTTTCACGCTGCAAAAGTACGTTTCGCCGGATATGGAACACCTTGAAACCGAAATTATGCGTCTTTCTCAAATCAAAAAATCTTGAAAAATAAAAAAATTCGAGAAATTTTTCCCGAATTTTAAAAAAAGACTTGAAATTTACGGCTTATAGTAGTAAAATATATATTGCAAAATGAATAAAGCCCCACTAAATCAAAAATTTTTACTGAAAAATTTTTGATTTATTCCGTTCAGATGCGCCAACATCTAAAGGAACTCGTGAAGCTTATACTCATATTGTGTTTAATACGTATGTATTATAACACATTATAAGTCTGTGTTCAAGAGCCTTTTGCTGTTACATCTGCGGAAGGCTCTCTTTTATTTTGTCCGTACCTTGACAATCGAATGAACCCACAGACGAGAATACCCGGCGCAAATCAGTGTGCATGTGCGCACCTCTACAATGGGAATCACGCGGATAAGCGCGACCGGACAAACCTGATCGTGCCGCACGTACAGGAACGGCGTCTGAGAACGGGTCACTAAAACCAGAAATATTAAAACAAATATTCTTTGTTTTAATTGATGTGCACAGCTAGAAGTGGTTGTGCACATACATTAGAGCAAAGTTAATCTTCTAAAATCCACTCAGTATCATCTAACGCTCTAATTGCATACAATTTGCACTTTCCAAACTTACATGCCTCTGAACTTTCCTTTGACAAAAATTTACATGTGGAATTTTTGAAGTCGAAATAAGCACAAGAATACTTAGAAGCACGAGTACTCATTCGCGGAAATGAAGGGCAATGGCCATATACATTTGGAAGTTTATTTCGCGTTTTCAAAATACAATTCACCTCGGTTCTGCTTAAAAATTGAGCAACAATTCCGAACCAGAATTGTTCTCCTCCTGTAAGTAAACCCTCTTGATCAAAGTCAAGGTAAATTGCATAAACGCAATATATTTACTTAGTCAACGCGCCCAACGGACTTCCGTTGAGCGCATAACTAAGATAAAATCTTCTGGAGGTGACACCCGGATTTGAACCGGGGAATCAGGGTTTTGCAGACCCTTGCCTTACCACTTGGCTATGTCACCATTTTGAAAAAGACGCCTTATCTTCAGCGTCTTTTTCTTTTGGAGCGGACGACGAGGCTCGAACTCGCTACCTCCACCTTGGCAAGGTGGCG
>OJNK01000834.1_pt1 | contig 18066 bp, 17 predicted proteins | sample 1597811 | NCBI WGS metagenome assembly OJNK01 (sample SAMN00265073, study PRJEB22529) | human gut metagenome
CCAGCTGGCTGTTGGGGAACACGTCCACTTCGATGGTGCCGTTGGAGTTGGCTTCACAGTACTCCTTGAACTTCAGAGCGCCCTGATGCCAGGAGTCGCTCTGGTCGTTGATGTGGCCGATGTTGATCACGACCTTATCACCGGTGACCTCGCCGCCTGCAGCGGAGCCTGCGGTGGAGGTGGAAGCGGCAGTGCTGGAGGAGCTGCCGCCGCAGGCTGCCAGACCCATGGCCAGTGCAGAGACACCTGCAACCTTCATGAAGTTACGACGAGTGATCTTGTGGATACGCATAAGAAAATCTCTCCTTTTCATTTGTTTTCATTTCATGCCTGCGGTCAGGGTGGAACGCCGCTGCGCCGGTTCGTGCAGCCGGACGCCGCGTTCCGTCTGCGGCATGTTTCCCTTGACGATATACTAACATATCAGCTTGACAGGAACAATACAAAACGGCGCTTCTTATCTGAATCTTTACCAGCTGTTCCCCAAAGGGAAGCTGTGCTTTATGTTGTATACTAGCCTGAAAAAATGGAGAAATGGAGCATAAAAACCAGAAAAAACAAAAACAGACAGCCCGGTACAGGAGGACTGTACCGGGCTGTCTGTTTAAAAATCCCAGAGAATGCATCCGCAGCGTTCCGCTATGCCGGAAGGCTGCAGGTAACATTTCAGACGCAGATCATTTCTTTTTCTTCTTGTTTTTTTCGGACTTGTATACCGTTACAAGGCTCTTCAGCTTCACACCGGTCTCGTGGGTATCCTCCACGGGGCCGGAATGGAAGCGCTCCTGCTCCAGATAGGCGATCATGCCGTCGCGGTCAAAGCACTTCTGGGCGGAGACGCCGGTCAGCCGGGCTTCCTTGCTGGTGAACACGGCGATCACCTCCACCGGGATGCCGCTCAGCCCGGCCCTGTCCATGGCGCGGCGCAGCAGCACCTGCTGCTTTTCGCTGGTGGTGACAGGGTTCGGGATGCGGTTGTCCGTGTGGTTGATATGCTGACGCCACTGGTCGTTCGGCTGGTCGCCGGGACGGATCTCGCCGGCAAAGCCAAAGCAGTTCAGGCCCACCACGCCGCCCGGGGTGACCACCAGCGCCAGCGTGGTGGTCAGCTGACCGCCTTCCTGAATGGTGCCGGGGTACACCAGCGTATAGTGCTGGCGCTTGGTAAAGGTGATGAGCTGCGAGACGATCGCGGTCAGCTCGCCCTGCATACTGTTGTTCACATGCCGTTCCGGCTTTTTTTCCGGCTCGACCTCAAGCCCCAGCGGGCCGCGCTTCTTTTTGCGGTGCAGCGGGGCCATCAGGGCCTGCGTAAAGCTTTTGGTGCCGTTGCGCGCAGCCACCATGGGCAGGATCAGCAGAAGGATCAGGGCCAGAACGACCACAACAAGAATATTCCATGCGTCCAAAACAGTACTCTCCTTATAACTTCAATGTAGTGGGGAGCCGTTTACTCCATCGTGACAACGACCTTCATGTAGCTGCCGGGGTTCTTCTCGATGTCGATGATGGTCTCAGGCACCTCTTCCAGCTTGACGGTCTTGGTGAGCAGCTTGAGCATATCCACCTTCTTGGTGGCGATCAGCTCCAGAGCCTCGGGGAACTCGCCTGCGCTGGTGCGGGCACCGCGCAGGTCGATCTCCTTGCGGGTGATGGTGTCGGTGGGCAGGCTGGTCTCCTTCTTGGGCCAGCCGGTGAAGGTGATGCGGCCTGCATGGCTCACAAGGTCCAGCGTGCTGCGGATGGCGGGGTTTGCGCCGGAGCACTCCATGACCTGCTGTGCGCCCTCGCCGCCGGTGATTTCGTGGACACGGGCATTGGCATCCTCCTTGCCGGAGTTGATGGTGTACTCTACGCCCAGAGACTTTGCAAAGTCCAGACGCTCCTGCACCAGATCCAGCAGGATGGCGTGTGCGCCGTAGGCCTGTGCCACCATGGCAGCAGCCAGACCGATGGGGCCTGCGCCGATGATGGCGCAGTATTCGCCTGCCTTCAGGCCGCCGCGGTGGATGCCGTGCAGGCTGATGGTCAGGGGCTCGGCCATGGCAGCCTGCACCCAGCTCATGCCATCGGGGATCTTGACGAGCATATCAGCCGGGTGGCAGAAGTACTCGGCCATGCCGCCCTCAACGTGCACACCCAGAACGTGCAGATCGTCGCAGCAGTTGGTGCGGCCGATGGAGCAGGGATAGCAGTGACCGCAGTACAGGTACGGGTCCACGACCACGCGGTCGCCCACCTTGATGCCGTTCTTGTTGTTCTCCGGGATGGAGACGACCACACCGGCCAGCTCGTGGCCGATGACGCGGGGATAGCTCACCAGACCATTGGTGCCGCGGAACGCGCCAATGTCGCTGCCACAGATACCGGCTGCCATGATCTTGATGAGGGCCTCGCCGGGCTTGGGTTCCGGCATGGGGATCTTGACGCAGGAGACCTGCCAGGGTTCTGCAAAGCGGATCGCATTGATTTCAGACATGTGATTGACCTCCTATAGTCAACTGATATGTTACTTGTTGAGCATATTATAACGCCTTTGGGGCGGAAATGCAACTTGTTTTACAGTTTTTTATCCGCAATTTCAGGATTTTAGTTGCTTTTTAGCAAAAAGGCTTTTGACAAGTGATATGTTATGCCTTATAATAGAGGAAACAATATCTTAGAAGCAACAAACCTTGACCCAGCGCTTTCCTGCCGGAGAGCAAACTATTGTAAGGGGAAATTACCAATGAAAGATGACAAGTCCCGCATCCTGCCGCTGCTGATGGACCCTCGCCAGCCGGACGAGAACAACCGGGCCTACGCCTACCGCATCCTGCGCAAGAATATCATGAACATCCAGCTGCAGCCCGGCTGCCAGCTGAGCGAGGCGGAGCTGAGCGAGCATCTGGTTATGAGCCGCACGCCCATCCACGAAGCACTGATGATGCTCAAGGGCGAATGGCTGGTGGATGTGCTGCCTCAGCGCGGCAGCATCGTCTCCAAGATCTCGATCCAGTACATCAACGAGGGCTATGCTATGCGCAAGATGCTGGAACCCGCTTTGCTGCGCAGTTTGTCCGGCCACCTGAATCAGGCGCAGCTCAGCGAGCTGCACGGTCTGCTGGAACAGCAGGATGGCTCCGCCTGCATCAGTCACGATGTGCTGGGCGATTACTTCATCACGCTGGACAACGAGTTCCATAAGCGCCTGTATACCTATGCCGGTTATGACCGCATCTGGCAGGCCATGCACAACGTTACTACCCACATGGATCGTGTGCGCTATCTGGACACCGCCCTGTGCCAGATGGATATGGAGACCTTCCGCGAGGAGCATGAGCAGCTGTACAAATATCTGATGGTGGGCCTGCCCAAGGATGTGGATGTGGACGCATTCTTCGAGCATCATCTGGGCGCCTACCGGGAACACTTCCAGAGCCTGCTGGACCGCTTCCCGGATTTCTTCATCTGAGAAGCTGTTTTTGTGAGCAGGGCCGCTTCCGTGAATGGAAGGATGCGGAGGCCCTGCCTGCATCCGGGAGCCCCTTTTCCCTTGGCATTTCAAGCGGTTCCCGCCGAATTTTCCAGAAGCTCTGTCGTTTTTACCAAAGGACAGGGCTTCTTTTTGTTTATGTTTTTTGCGGAAAGTGCTTGACAGAAGTCATGGGATGTTATATATTTGAAACGATGAAACATATAACACAACGCCGGTTTCCCATACCAGAAAAAGGAGAAAGGTGGATACCATGAAAAAACAATACGATGTGGTCATCATCGGTGCGGGCGTCGTGGGCAGTGCCATTGCGCGCGAGCTGTCCCGCTACAAGCTGAGCATTGCAGTGCTGGAGAAGAATCTGGACGTCTGCAACGAGACCAGCGGCCGCAACTCTGCGGTGGTGCACGGCGGTTTTGCCAACCCCACCGGCAGCCTGAAGGCAAAATGCTGCGTGGAAGGCAACAAGATCATGGACCAGCTGGCCGAGGAGCTGAACTTCCCGTTCAAGCGCTGCGGCAAGGTGCTGGTGGGCAACACCCCCGAGGACATGGAGCAGCTGGAGCGCACCATGAAGCAGGGCGCTGTCAACGGCTGCACTGGTTTGGAGATGATCGACGAGGCAAAGCTGCATGAGCTGGTGCCCGCCGTGGTGGGCAAGTTTGCCATGTGGTCCAAGAACAGCGGCATCATGGACCCGTTCCTGTATACGGTGGCTCTGGCCGAGAACGCACACGCCAACGGCGTGGACTTCTTCTTTGACCACAAGGTCACGGCCATCACCCGCGAAAACGAGCTGTACTACCTGCACACCGAGCACGGCGATGTCTGCACCCGCTGGGTGGTCAACGCCGCAGGCTTGGGCGCAAAGCAGATCTCCGACCTGCTGGGCCTGACCGGCTACCGTGTCATCGGCTCCCGCAGCAACTACATCATCCTGCACAAGCGCATGGGCAAGCTGCTGCCCATGCCGGTGTACCCGGTGCCCAGCAACACCTATATGGGCATCCACATCACCCCCACCGTGGACGGCAACGTCACCGTGGGCCCGGATGCCGAGAACACCGATGTGCTGGACGATTACAGCGTGCCGCAGGCCAACATGGACAGTCTGGCCGTGGAGGGCGCAAAGCTGTGGCCCCACATCTTTAAAAAGGATCAGATCCGCACCTTCGCCGGCATCCAGCCCAAGTGGGTGGATGAGAACGGCGCTATTCAGGACTGGAAGGTGGAGATCCGGGACGACGTGGCACCCAATGCCGTCAACCTCGTGGGCATCGAGTCCCCGGGCCTGACCGGCAGCGTGCCGCTGGCCCGCTACGTCATCGGCCTGATGCTGGAGCACGAGAAGTTCGAGGCAAACCCCGGCTTCGACCCGCACCACAAGGGCATCGTCAAGTTTGCAGAGTGCACTCCGGAGCAGCAGGCAGAGCTCATTGCGCAGGATCCCGATTACGGCGAGATGATCTGCAGCTGTGAGGAAGTGACCAAGGCGGAGATCCTGCAGGCCATCCATAACCCGCTGGGCGTTTCCACCATGACCGGCATCAAGTACCGCACCCGCGCCATGATGGGCGGCTGTCAGGGCGGCTTCTGCCAGATGAAGATCGAGAACTTCATCGAGCAGGAGCTGGGCACCGAGCCGGAGGATGTTCGTTACAGCCGTCAGGGCTCCTGGGTCCTGACCGGAACCATGCGGAAGGAGGAGAACTGAGCGATGGAACAGAAGGACGTTGTGATTATCGGCGGCGGCCCCGCAGGTCTTGCCGCAGCGGTGGAACTGCACAAGCAGGGCATCCGCAACATGATCATTCTGGAGCGCGAGGCGATGCTGGGCGGCATCCTGCGCCAGTGCATCCATGATGGCTTTGGTCTGGGCCGCTTCGGCGAGAGCCTGTCCGGCCCGGAGTATGCACAGGCTTTCATTGATGAGGTGAACAAGCGTGAGATCCCCTACGAGACCAGCGCCACGGTGCTGAGCCTGACGGCGGATCGTGTCGTCACCGCCTCCACCCGCAGCGGCCTGCGCCAGTATCAGGCAAAGGCTGTGGTGCTTGCCATGGGCTGCAAGGAGCGCAGCCGCGGCGCACTGGGCATTCCCGGCGAGCGTCCGGCGGGCGTGTTCACCGCAGGCACCGCGCAGGCTTACATGAACCTCTACAACCGGATGCCCGGCAAGGAGGTCATCATCCTCGGTTCCGGCGATATCGGCATGATCATGGCCCGCCGCATGACGCTGGAAGGCGCTCATGTGCAGGCAGTGTTCGAGCTGATGCCCTACCCCTCCGGCCTGCCGCGCAACATCGTGCAGTGTCTGGACGACTACAATATCCCGCTCTATCTCAGCCACACCGTCACCGAGATCCATGGCCGCGACCGTCTGACCGGCGTGACCATCTCCGAGGTGGACGCGAACCGTCGGCCCATCCCCGGCACCGAGAAGGAGTACAAGTGCGATACGCTGATCCTCTCCGTCGGCCTGATCCCGGAGAACAAGCTGCTGGAGGATGCCGGCATCGCCATTGACCCCCACACCAACGGTGCCTTCGTGGACGAGAACCTGCAGACCAACGTGCCCGGCGTGTTCTCTGCCGGCAACGTGCTGCATGTGCATGATCTGGTGGACTTCGTTTCCATGGAGTCCGAAGCACTGGCACGCCACGCTGCTGCCTACGTTGAGGGCAAGGGCATCGACCCCTGCACGCTGGACGTGAAGTGCGGCGAGGGCGTGGGCCACACCATTCCGCAGAAGGTCAGCGGCAAGAACGATTTCAGCCTGTCGCTGCGCGTGCGGAACCACTACCGTGACTGCCGCATCGTGGTGCGCCAGAACGGTGTGGAAGTTGCTGCCAAGAAGATGAAGAAAGCCATTCCTGCGGAGATGATCCAGTTCAAGGTCTCTGCTGCCAAGCTGCAGGAGGAAGGCGCACTGGAGGTGTCGGTGGAATGAAAAAGCAATTTACCTGTATCGTCTGCCCCAACGGCTGCGAGATCGAAGCCGAAGTTGAAAATGGTCAGGTGATCTCGGTCACCGGCCACACCTGCCCCCGCGGCGAACAGTATGTCCGTCAGGAGCTGACTGCGCCCTGCCGCACCATCGCCAGCTCGGTGCTGGTCAAGGGCGGCGAGCTGCCTGTCACCAGCGTCCGCCTGACCCGGGCTATCCCCAAGGATATGATCTTCCCGGTGATGGACGAGATCCGCAAGGTGGTGCTGACTGCCCCCGTCAAGGCAGGCACCATCGTTCTGCACAACGTCTGCGGACTGGACAGTGACGTGATGGTCACCAAGAATGTTGCCGCAAAGTAAATCATCTGCATCATTCTCCATGATATAAAGAAAAGCACCCGCTGCCCGGTCTGAAAATGCCCGGCGGCGGGTGCTTTTTCGTGCAAACAGAAGGGGACGCCTGCTCTGCCCAAAAGGGTCCCGAAATAACCTTTTTGCCCTGAAATGCAGCGGACAGTCTTTTCTCGTGCGGGATCCTCTGCTATACTTATATTGTATTGGTGCGGGGACCAAATGCTTCTGAGACCCGGCACACAGGGAAGGAACTGGACTTATGCAGATCAACGACCTTTTTGGCAGGGCAGCTGCCTTTGAAACGGCGCGTCTGCCGGATGGCACCGCAGCGGTGCTTCCGGCAGAGCACGCCGCCGCGCTTTATGTCAATGAGCAGCCGGCCTTCCGGGTGGTGTGCACGCCGGAGCTGCTGCCGCAGCTGGCACTGGGGCGGCTGCTGACCGAAGGCTGGATCACTTCGGCACAGGAGGTAGAGCAGGCCGCAGTCTGTGCTGAGGGGCTGAAGGTGAACGTCTACCTGAACCATCGGCTGACGGCCCGCAGCGCAGCGGCGCAGGCGGTGTCCAGCTGCTGTACGGATAATGTCACGCTGAGCAGCCCGGTGGAGCTGCCGCCGCTGCGCACGGTGCCGCAGATGGAGCTGCAGCCGGAATGGCTGGATACGCTTGCCGCCGCCATGAGCGCCGGTCTGCCGCTGTACCGCGCCACCCGCGCTGTGCACAGCTGCTTTGTGCTGCGGCAGGGAACCATCCTTTTTGCCTGCGAGGACATCGGCCGGCACAACGCGCTGGATAAGGCGGTGGGGGAGATGCTGCTGCAGGGCGTCCCGCTGGCAGAATGCGTGCTTTATACCAGCGGCCGGGTGCCCGTGGACATGGTGCGCAAGGCCATCCGGGCGGGCGTTCCGGCACTGGTGAGCAAGAGCATGCCCACGATCCAATCGCTGGAACTGGCGCAGGAATACGGCCTGCAGCTGGTGTGCGGCAGGAAACATCCGCTAACTTTAGCAGATATGTAAAATGATGGTGACAAAACAGAGAAAGCACGGCTGTTTGCGTTGACTTACCTCCGGTACAGATGATAAAATAGTAACGAAGAAACCGCTTCGCTGTTGCAGCAGCAGGAGCGGCTATTTTCATGTCCGGGAAACTTTCCCGCACAAACAAAAACAGGCAGGTGATAACATGAAGCAGGCAACCAACCCGTTTGCGCCCATTCCGCTGTGGCGTAAGCGGCTGCCGGGCTATGCAGCCATGGGCGCTGCCACGGTTGCCATGGCGGTCGGTCTGATCGCTGTGCAGCACGCGCGCACCACGGTTGCCGGTACCCTGCTGCCGGTGTCGGAGGCGGATGCAGCCGCCTACGGTATCAGCGCAGTGTACCAGCTCGACGACGGCAGCTACCGCGTGGAGGGCACTCAGAAGGGCTTCCAGAGCGATGTGCAGGCTGCTGTGACCCTTGACGCCGAGGGCAATGTCTCCGCTGTGGAGATCCTTTCGCAGGCGGAGACCGACAGCCTTGGCGGTCAGTGTGTCAACCCGGAGTTCACGTCCCAGTACCAGGGCGCGGCTCCCTTTACGCTGGCAGGCAAGAGCTACACCGTGACCGACCCGGCCACCGGCGCAGCCTACGCCTCTGCCGGTGCAGTGGCGGAGGACACCACTGCCGCTGAGGAGTTCGATCCCGCACAGTGGAACGTGTCCGACACCTCTCCCGAGGCCGAGGCCACCCGCAGGATGTATGCGGCAGGTCTGACCCTCTCGGCACTGAACGGCCAGCCCCTGAGCGATGAGCTGGCCCCGCCGCTGGATTCCAGCGCAGAGGCCGTGGCACGCCGCAGGCTGTACGCAGCCGAGCTGAGCAAGAGCGCACTGGACGGCGAGCCCATGGCGATCCCCTTTGCGGATCTCTCGGCAGAAGAGCAGTCCAAGGCGCGTCTGGCACAGGCCGACCTGACCACGGAGCAGACCCAGACCGGTGCGGTGAGTGCCGACCTGACCGAGGTGGACGCCCTTTCCGGCGCAACCATCACCTCGACGGCGGTAACGAACATCGTCAACAACTCGTATTTCTATGTGACCGAGGTGCTCTGCGCAGAGTGACCTCAACGGAGGAATGGAAACTATGGCAAAAACCGATTTTCTGACGGCTGACATGACCCGCCGCCAGTTCATGAAAATTTCGGGCAGGAGCCTTGCAGGGCTCACCCTCTCCGCATCTATGCTGTCCCTGTTCGGCTGCTCCCAGCAGCAGGTGGACAGCGGCGCAGTGGCTACCTGGGCATTGCCGCAGGGCCTGCTGGTGGTCAATGCGGATCTGTGCACCGGCTGCCAGCGCTGCGAGATCAACTGCACGCTGACCAATGACGGTGTGTGCTCCTCTTACATCAGCCGCGTCAAGATCCAGCGCCGCCTGAATCTGGACGGCGACGGCAATGGCCTGCTGTCCGGCACCGACAACTGCTTTGTCTACTTCCCGGACACCTGCCGCCAGTGTGAGGACCCCGCCTGCGGCAATGCCTGCCCGCAGAAGGCTATCACCACCGACGACCGCGGTATCCGCGTGGTGGACACCGACAAGTGCATCGGCTGCGGTGCCTGCCATGAGGCCTGCCCGTGGCACATGCCCACCGTCAACCCCGAGACCGGCAAGTCCTCCAAGTGCATCGCCTGCGGTGCCTGCGTGGCAGGCTGCCCGTCCGGCGCTCTGTCCATTGTGGACTGGGATGCCGTCACCAGCGCAGCACAGGCTGCCTACATGGACCTGTAAGGAGGAACAACAATGGCTGAAACTTATGGCTGGGCAGGCAAGATCCTGCGCGTCAACCTGACCACCGGTGAGATCACCACTCAGGACGATGAAAAGTACCATAAATATATCGGCGGCATGGGCATGGCCTACCGCATCATGTACGAGGAAGCTCCCATGGAGCTGGACCCCTATGACGAGAAGGCTCTGGTCATCTTTGGCGTCGGCCCTCTGACCGGTGCCGGAGTGCCCTGCTCCGGCCGTATGAACGTGACCTTCCGCTCCACCTGGTCTAAGGGTCACTCCATCATCGACGCACACATGGGCGGCCACATCGGCTCCATGCTGAAGTATGCCGGCTACGACGGCATCGTGTTCAGCGGCATCTCCGAAAAGCCCGTCTACCTGCGCATCGAGGACGACAAGGTCTCTCTGGAGGACGCAAGCGAGATCTGGGGCAAGGGCACCTTTGCTGCCAACAAGTGGATGGTGGAGCAGAACGGCCGCGAGTTCGAGACAGCTTCCATCGGCCCTGCCGGTGAGAATCTGGTGGACTACTCCACCCTGAACACCAGCTTCGGCAACTCCGGCGGCGCCGGTCTGGGCGCTGCGCTGGGCAACAAGAAGCTGAAGGGCCTTGCCATCCGCGGCACCGGCAGCGTCAAGGTGGCTGACCCCAAGAAGGTGCTGGAGCTGTCCAACTACATGATGGGCAACCTGATCGGCGGCAACAACAACCACAACGTGCCCGCACAGCCCCAGAGCTGGGCAGAGTACAGCGCCACCTCCGGCAAGAACCGCTGGTCCGGCGCTCCCGGTCGTATGTGGAAAAAGGCTCCCGGCGGCCCCGTGGATACCGGCGAGCAGCCCTACAACGATATCAACAAGGTGGCTCTGCGCTGCTTCAAGGGCTACTTCGACTTCGGCGCTCCCGCTGCCGAGTACACCGTGAAGAACGGCGGCTGCTCTTCCTGCCCCATCCGCTGCTACACCGAGTATGATGTGGACCCGCTGGCAGATTACGATCTGCCCACCCACAACTCCAACACCTGTATGCCCGTGCTGTACGGCACCCGCGTCTACCCCGATGGCGTCCACGACTTCAAGTACGAAGGCGACGGCACCATGGTCATCAACCTGGCATGGTCTCACGCTGTGGACGACATGGGTCTGTGGGACAACTACGGCAACCTGAACCGCGACCTGCTGTGGATCCTGCGGATGCCCCGTGAGGAGGCTACCAAGTACATCAGCGAGGCTGAGTACGATTCCCTGCCTTGGGAGTGGGAGAAGGCCGGCGATCCCCGTTGGGAGGTGGAGCTGATCCGCCGCATGGCTTACGGTGAGGGCGACCTGTCCGTGATCGCCAAGGGCACCCTGGCCATGATGGAAAAGTTTGGCCTGCCCAAGAGCTGGCTGGACCGCGACGACGGCGCTACCAACTCCAACCTGATCTACAACGGCTTCCCCAACCACCACGGCCCTGCTGAGGCATGGCAGGTGGGCATGCTGTACAACCTCGTTTACAACCGCGACTGCATGATCCACGAGATCGTCTGCGAGACCGGTTCCGGTGCTCCCTATGAGGTGACCAAAAAGGTCATGGAGGACTTCTTCGGCGAGGGCTGCTACGATAAGGCCAAGGCCTACACTCCCATCAACGAGAACAAGGCAAAGCTGGCTGCATACTGCGTCAACGACAAGAACTTCCACGACTCTGCCACCCTGTGCAACTGGATGTGGCCCATGACCCAGTCTCCCTCCAAGGAGCGTGAGTACCACGGCGACCTGGACCTGCAGGCAGACTTTATGACCGCCGTCACCGGCGAGACCTATACTCAGGCCGGTCTGCAGGAGGACGGTGCCCGCATCACCCAGATGCTGCGCGTGATGACCGCCATCAGCTTCCAGCAGAACTGCGGCAGCGCAAACCTGCGTCAGGAGCACGATGCCATCTGCGATTGGGTGTTCGATAAGGACCCCGACTTCAAGGCATTCGAGGAAGGCACCACCAAACTGGACCGCGCCGACATGGAAAAGGCAAAGGATCTGTTCTACGACATCTTCGGCTGGGACCGCACTACCGGTGTGCCCACCCGCGAGACGCTGGAGAAGTATGATCTGGCTGACATGGCCGATGATCTGGAAAAGCGCGGCATCTACGCCCAGAACACCGCAGCAGCTGAATAAATCCTATAGTAAATCCCATAGAAAGAGGAACGATCGTCATGTTGTTTGGCAGACGTAAACCCGGCTACACCACCACCGTAGACGGCAGCGCAGACCCGGAGCAGGCAGTTCTGGAGCTGCAGAAGGCAGAGCTGGCCGCAAAGAAAAAGCCCAAGGCAGAGGTGTTCGACATCGATGCCGCCAGCGAGACGGCCCGCCGCCTGAAGGAGACCGGCAGCACCTTTGACGGCAGCGCCGCCAAGACCGGCGAGGATGTGATGGCCGTGGTGGAGCGGGAGACCGCCGAGCTTGCTGCAAAGCAGGCCGCCGGGGCCGCACCCGAAGCCGCCGAGGCAGCGCAGACCGAGGCTGCAAAGCCGGAGCTGCTGGATTTTCTGGCCGCTGCTCCGGAAGCACAGGGCGACCCCTACGAGGATCAGCCCACCGTCACGGCCCCGGAGCTGCCCCAGCTTACCCCCGCACAGGAACTGGCAGGCTACATCCGCTCCCGCTCTGCGGCTGCGCTGCTGACCCCCCACGCCCTGCTGCTGACCGAGGTGGAAAATGCCGACGAGCTGCTGGCGCAGATGCCTGCAGACCCCCAGTGTGAGGACATCACCACCCGCAAGGGCGCAAAGGATACCTACTACTATTCCACCGCCAACATGAGCGACAACTACGCGATGATCGCGCAGCTCATCGAGGACAAGGATCTGTGTGTGATGTTCGCCGAGATGGTGCGGTTCAATGCCCGCATCTATCCCAGTGCCACCCCGCTGAAGTACTTCCAGCGCTCCCCCTACGGCCTTGCACCGGAGGTCATCGAGCAGACTTGGAAGGCCATGCAGGAGAACCCGGAGTATGCCGATATCGAGGAGCTGACCAACAACCAGAACGAGCGGTTCCTCTTTTCCACCAAGCACCTCACCCGCCGCTACGCCAAGGCTATCAGCGACGTGGACGATTTCTGCGATTAAACCATAAACTACAATTGAATCAGGGTATAAGAGCTTCTTTGAGCAAAGGTGTCTAAACTCCCGCAAAGAGCAGGACACCGCGCCGCAATGCTAAGGGCCCGGATCAAAATAGATCGGCCGGCATTCAAGGGTGGAGGGGAAAACCCCGCCGCCTTCCCGCAGAAGAAACGCTGCAATTTGAAAAAAAGAACTCCTCCCATCCACACAGGGCACTTCCCGGGCCGTACCGTCACTGCAAGGACGGCACAGGCCGGGGATGCCGTCGGCAGGGCAGACTGCAAGCTGCCGCTGGCCGGTATGTGCGGATATTCTGCGGAGGCGTTTTGATTTTCGGTCAAGACGTCTCCGCTTCTTTTTCACCTGCCTTTTAAGGTGTACCTGAAAACAAAGAAAATGACGAATATTTCGCAAGCACAAGCGGGATTTAAGGCAAAGAGCCGCAGAAATCCTTTGTGGATTTCAAGGCTGTTTAACGCAAAATCCAGCTGTGTTTGTAGAAATAGACTAAATTTTCGACTTTTCAGATACACCCCGGAAAAGAGAATATCCCCGGCACGCCCCGTCTGAGCCATAGCAGACCGGGTGCAGCCGGGCATTTGGAGGATTTTTTATGAAACAGCCTTTCTGCGCACCTGCCGCTGCACTGCGCCGCGTGCTGGATGCAGCGGCGGCACTGCCGCGCCCGGCGGTGGAGACCCTGCCGCTGGAAAAAGCCTGCGGCCGCATTGCTGCAAAGGCGCTGTGCGCCCGGATGGACCAGCCCCCCTTTGACCGCAGCCCGCTGGACGGCTACGCCCTGCACAGCGCCGACACCACCGGGGCCAGCCGCGAAACGCCGGTCACGCTGCCTGTGACCATGAAGCTTTACGCCGGGGATGCCCCCGCCGCTGCCCTGCCTGTGGGCTGCGCGGCCCGCATCATGACCGGTGCCCCTCTGCCGGAGGGCGCGGACTGCGTGCTGATGCAGGAGCTGACCGACAGCGGCGAAGAAACGGTGCAGCTCTATTCAAGCCTGAAGCCCCAGCAGAACGTGGTGTTCCGGGGCGGGGATATCGCCGCCGGAGCCATCATTGCCGCCGAGGGCACACCGCTGACCCCCGCACATCTGGGTGTGCTGGCGGGGCAGGGCTATGCCGAGGTGCCGGTATACCGCACCCTGACCGTGGGCATTCTTTCCACCGGCAGTGAGCTGCTGGCTCCGGGTGAACCGTGGGCTCCCGGCAAGATCTACGACGCCAACGGCATCCAGAACGCCGCCCGGCTGGGTCAGCTGGGCTTTGCCGTGCAGCGGCGGCACTGCTCGGACGACCCGGAGGTCATCGCCTGCCAGCTGCGGGAACTTTTGACCGGCTGCGATGCCGTCATTACCAGCGGCGGCGTTTCGGTAGGGCAGAAGGACTATCTGCCCGCCGTGCTGGAACGGCTGGGGGCACAGATGCTCTTTGCGGGCGTGGCACAGAAGCCCGGCAGCCCCATGCTGGCGGCAGAGATCGCCGGCAAGCTGGTGTTCTGCCTGTCCGGCAACCCCTTTGCCGCAGCGGCAACCCTGGAACAGTACGCCGTCCCGGCCCTGCTGCGGGCGGCAGGGCGCCGGGAGGAAGGCTGCATTCTTCCCCATACCACCTGCACCCTGACCACCGGCTTTTCCAAATCCAGCAAGGGCGACCGCTACCTGCGGGCGAAAGCGGCAGGCGGCAGCGTGACCATCCCCGGCGAGGGCAGCGCCGAAGCGCATTCGTCCGGCAGCCTCTCTGCCATGATCGGCTGCAATTGTCTGGTAAAGCTGCCCGCAGGCAGCGGCCCGGTGGCTCCGGGTGAAGAAGTGGAGGTGCTTTACTTTGTATATTGAATCCAAACAGGCTCTGGCAGAAGAACTGGAGCTCAAGCGCCCGGCGGTGCTGGCCGTCAGCGGCGTACACAACAGCGGCAAGACCACTCTGCTGGAAAAGCTGCTGCCCGTCCTGCGCAGCCGTGGGCTGAAGGTGGGCATCATCAAGCACGACGGCCACGATTTTACCCCGGATGTGCCCGGCACCGACAGCTTCCGTCTGCGGGAAGCAGGGGCCGAAGGCGTGGCGGTCTACTCCGGCACCCGCTATCTGCTGACCGAAGAATTCCGCCTGACCGAGCAGGATCTGCTGGCCTTGTTCGAGCGGCACGGCTATGATCTTGTGCTGCTGGAAGGCTTCAAATCCAGCGGCTGGCCCAAGATCGAGGTGGTGCGCAGGGAGATCGCGGACGCGCCGGTGTCGTTCCAGCCGCTGGCCGTGGTGGGCGACATCCCGGGTGCAGACTTCGGGCTGGAGGATATCCAGCCGCTGGCCGATTGGATCATTGCCCAGATGCCGACTCTGTAAGGAGAAGATAAAATGAAACTGATTCGTACCGAAGATGCGGCAGGGCAGGTGCTCTGCCACGATATCACCCAGATCATTCCCGGCGAGTTCAAGGGTGCCCGCTTCCGCAAGGGGCACGTCATCCAGCCGGAGGATATCCCGGTGCTGCTCTCCATCGGCAAGGAGAACCTCTACGTCTGGGAAAAGCACCCCGGCATCCTCCACGAGGATGAAGCCGCAGCCCTGCTGTACAAGGCCGCTGCGGGCAAAAACATCCACGGCACCGAGCCGAAGGAGGGCAAGATCGAGCTGATCGCGGACTGCGACGGCCTGCTGAAGATCCACCGCAAGGCGCTGCTGGCGGTGAACAGCCTCCCGCAGATGATGATCGCCACCATCCACGGCGACCTTCCCGTGAAAAAGGGCCAGAAGCTGGCAGGCACCCGCATCATCCCGCTGGTGATCGAGCAGGAAAAAATGGACGCCATGCAGGCCGCCGCCGGGGCAGAGCCGATTTTGAACGTGCTGCCCATGCAGGCCAAGAAAGTGGGCATCATCACCACCGGCAGCGAGGTGTTCAAGGGCCGCATTGAGGATAAATTCACCCCCATCCTGCAAAGCAAGCTGGCCGTCTACGGCTGTGAGGTGATCTTCCACAAGGTCTGCGATGACGACCCCGCCGGGATCACGACCGCCATTCTGGAAGCCAAGGCCGCAGGGTGTGAGCTGATCTTTACCACCGGCGGCATGAGTGTGGACCCTGACGACCGCACCCCGCTGGCCATCAAGAACACCGGGGCCGAGATCATCACCTACGGTGCCCCGGTGCTGCCGGGTGCCATGTTCCTTGTGAGCTATCTGGACGGTGTGCCGGTGTGCGGCCTGCCCGGCTGCGTGATGTACGCCAAGCGCACCATTTTTGACCTGCTGCTGCCCCGTCTGCTGGCGGACGACCCCATCACCGCCGAGGACATCGCCCGTCTGGGCGAGGGCGGCCTGTGCCTGAACTGCGAAGTGTGCCACTGGCCCAACTGCGGCTTTGGGCACTGCTGAGGGCAGCTTGCTCGCCCTCTCCGTCTGTTCACTACGTTCGCATCCACCTCTCCCAAAGGGAGAGGCTTTGGCAAAGAGATGAAGTTTGTGTGGACTGCCAAGGGCTCCCACTTTGGGGGAGCTGGCATCGCGCAGCGATGACTGAGAGGGCGAGGACGTTTGCAAAATCTGATTCATTTTAAAATAAGAAAGATACGATCTTTATGAATGATAATAATCTGACCCATTTTGATGCTGCCGGGAATGCCGTGATGGTGGACGTGAGCGCAAAGCCCGTCACCACCCGGGAAGCCACTGCCCACGGCATCATCACCATGAACGCCGAAGCCTTTGCTGCCGTGCAGAGCGGCACCGTGAAAAAGGGCGATGTGCTGGGCGTGGCCCGCATTGCAGGCATCATGGCCACAAAAAGAACCAGTGAGCTGATCCCCCTGTGCCATCCGCTGCCCCTGACCAAGGTGAGCGTGGACTTCTGTCTGCTGCCCCAGCGGCAGGCTGTGGAAGCCCTGTGCACCGTCAAGACCGCCGGGGTCACCGGTGTGGAGATGGAAGCGCTGACCGGAGTTTCCACCGCGCTGCTCACCATCTACGATATGTGCAAGGCGGTGGACAAGGGCATGGAGCTGGGCGAGATCCATTTAGTGGAAAAGACCGGCGGCAAGAGCGGCCATTACATCCGGGCGGAGGGCGGCTATGTTTGATTCCACCCGGCGCGAGATCCACTATCTGCGCCTTTCCGTTACTGACCTGTGCAACCTGCGCTGCCGCTACTGTATGCCGGACGGCGTGGAAAAGCTGGAGCGCGAAGCTGTGCTCACCTACGAAGAGTTTCTGCGTCTGGCGGCGCTGTTCGCCCAGTGCGGCATCGACACCGTACGGGTCACCGGCGGCGAGCCGCTGGTGCGCAAAAACGTGGAGCAGCTGGTGGCCGGGCTCAAGGCCATCCCCGGCATCCGCAAAGTCACCATGACCACCAACGGCATCCTGCTGGCGCAGCAGCTGCCCGCTTTGCTGGCAGCCGGGCTGGACAGCGTGAACATCAGTCTGGACACCCTGCGCCCGGAGGTGTTCCGGCAGATCACCGCCCGGGACGAGTTTGCGGCCGTGCAGGCAGGCTTGCAGGCGGCGCTGGAAAGCGGCATCCCGGTCAAGCTGAACTGCGTGCCGCAGGCGGGGGTCAACGAGGGTGAGCTGGAAGATCTTGCGGCCCTTGCCGAGAACCGCCCGCTGCAGGTGCGGTTCATTGAAATGATGCCCATTGGCTACGGCGCGGCCATGCCCTGCATCTCCGGCCCGGAGCTGCGGCAGCGGTTTGCCCGCCGCTGGCCGGAGCTGCAGCCGCTGGCAGAAGCAGACTTCGGGGACGGCCCGGCGGTATACTACACCGTGCCCGGCTGGCAGGGCAGCATCGGCTTTATTGCGGCGGTGCACGGCAAGTTCTGCGCCAGCTGCAACCGGGTGCGGCTGACCAGTCAGGGCTTTCTGCGTCCCTGCCTTGCCAGCGAAGCCGGGTGCGACCTGCGCGCCCGGCTGCGCAGCGGCGCGGACGATACGCAGCTGCTGGCCGCCATCCGGGAGACCATCTGGGCCAAACCCCGGGAACACCATTTTGAAGACAGTTCCATGCCCGCTACCCGCGGCATGTATCGCATCGGAGGATAAATTTTTATGGGAAAAATTCTGGCCATCTGCACAAGCCCCAAGCGCGGCACCGTCAAGACCGAGGTGCCCAGCGCCGTGCTGACCCCGGAATGGGGCATCGTGAGCGATGCCCACGGCGGCAGCTGGCACCGGCAGGTCAGCCTGCTGAGCGCGGAAAAGATCGAGGCTTTCCGTAAAAAGATCTGGGTGGACTACGGTGCCTTTGGCGAAAATCTGGTCATTGAGGGCTTCGATTTCCGCAATCTGCCGGTCACCAGCCGGTTCGCCATCGGGGACGTGGTGCTGGAAATGACCCAGATCGGCAAGGAGTGCCACAACGACTGCGTCATCAAGCAGCAGACCG
>OJNK01000837.1_pt1 | contig 17967 bp, 16 predicted proteins | sample 1597811 | NCBI WGS metagenome assembly OJNK01 (sample SAMN00265073, study PRJEB22529) | human gut metagenome
GGTGCGAGTCCACGGCCAACTTTGAGCTGCGCCGCATCGGTGCCGAGGACATCCGTGTCAGCGACGGCCGCCTGACCTTTAAGGGCGGGGCCGATATGATCGCAGCCGCCAACCTCAACCTGCGCACGGTGGAGCGTGTGATGCTCCTGCTCAACACTTACCCCGCCACCACGTTTGACGAACTGTTCGATGGCGTGTATTCCATCCCCTGGGAGGAGCTGCTCCCCGCCGATGCCGCATTCCCGGTGTCGGGCTCGTCCCTCAACAGCCAGCTCTCCAGCGTGCCTGCCTGCCAGAGCATCATCAAAAAGGCTGTGGTCAAGCGGCTGATGCAGTTCCATCACACCTCTGTGCTGCCCGAGACGGGCGCGGAGTATAAGATCCGCTTCATGCTCCGCAAGAACGTCTGTGAGATCATGCTGGACACCACGGGCGAGGGCCTGCACAAGCGCGGCTACCGCCGCAACGCCATGGAGGCCCCCATCCGCGAGACGCTGGCCGCTACCATCGCCGACCTGGGCCGTGTCCGCCGTGACAGCCTGGTGGAAGACCCGTTCTGCGGCAGCGGCACCCTGCTCATCGAGGCCGCCCAGAAAGCCATGAACATTGCGCCGGGCCTCAAGCGCCGCTTTGCCGCTGAGCGGTATAGCTTTGTGCCTGCCGCCGTCTGGGCAGAGCAGCGCCAGAAAGCCCTGGCCGATTCCAAGCTGGATGCCGGCTTTGAGGCCTTTGGCTATGATATCGACCCCGCCGCGGTGGCCCTGGCCAATGCCAACGCCAAGCTGGCCGGTGTGGAAAAGCGCTGCCACTTTGAAGTGGCCGATGTGGCTGACTTTGCGGCAAAGAGCGAGGCCATCGTCCTGACCAACCCGCCGTATGGTGAGCGGATGAGCACCATAGATGGCGCTGCCAAGCTGGCAAAGACTCTGGGCCAGCAGATGGAGGCCCACCCCTGCGCGGGCGTCTACGCCATCACCGCCGATATGGATTTTGAGCACCACTATGGCAAGCGGGCAAACAAGCGCCGCAAGATGTACAACGGCATGATCCCCTGCCAGCTGTACATGTACTACAGCGCCCCCAAGTTTGAGAACCGGCCCGCCAAGCCCATGCCCAAGAGCGGTTTTGACGGCAAGCGCATCACGGCTCCCAAGCATTTCGAGAAAAAGTGATACTTTCAAACGCACCGGATGCACAACGTCCGGTGCGTTTTTTGATGAAAGATTTCACAAAGCATCCATTGAATGAAAGGTCGAAAAGGATTATACTTACTCTACTGGACAAAGCACCTGTCGAAACGGAGGGCAAGCAAAAGACATGAGCCAGATGAACGGGCGGATGCGGCCTTATCTCCCGGAACTGACCATCCGGGATTATAATACCTATCAGTGGTACCTGCGGGGCGTGCGCCGCCAACTGTATACCACTTATGGGCTTTTTTCGTGCTGCTGCCTGCGGTACAATGGCGTGCTGTTTGCCATTTTGGACGACAGCCTGGCGGGCCGCCCGGCTACCTGCAAAAAAATGCGGGTGCCCGGCACGCTGGTCTGGAAAGAGATGATGTGCCAGACCCAGGGCATCCGGCTGGCGGCTCAGGTAGAGGTGCTGCTGGGCTGGCACCGTTTGCAGGACGCCCAGTGGGGAGACCTGCCTCTCTATAAAAAAGCGCGCCGCGTCAGGAACTGGCTCTTCCTCCGCCGGGCCTATGAGAAAGCCGCCGCCGAAAACCCGGCTCTGGAGCGCATTTTTGCGCAGGAACGGGACCAGGCCAATGTGCAGATGACCCTGAACTCCGAGAACTATACCCTGGCCTCAGAGCCCAAGAGCAACCTGTATGGAGCCCTTTATTCCGTACTGGCCACGGATGATCCCAGCCAGCGCAAGAGCATGCACTATATCGGCTGCTGCATTGGCCGCGCGGCCTACCTGATGGACAAAGCCGAGAGTTTTTTGCGGGACAAGCTGCGCAAGCGGTATAACGTGTTCCTGGCCAATGGGATCACCGATCCGGAAGCCGCCGTGGAGAGTGCCCGGCGGCAGGCGCTGGCCGCCGCCAACGATCTGGTGCGTGCGTATAACCTGCTGGATATCAAGCTCAACCGCACCCTGCTGGACAATATCATGATCCTGGGCCTCCGCCACGCGGTGGACCCGTTCCCGGAAAACCAGCCTGTGAGCTGGGAACTGCCGTGAAAGGCCGCAAGAGCTGGGCCATGGCCTACTGCGGCATGGCAGCGGCCCTGAGCATCGCGTTCATGCTGCTGGGGGCGGTCATCCCGATCTTTATGTATATCGCGCCCGCCATTGCCAGCTTTCTGGTGGCGACGGTCTGCGTGGAGTGCGGCAAGACCCTGGCCTGGACAGCCTATGGGGCCGTCAGCCTGCTGAGCCTGCTGTTTGTGCCGGACAAAGAGGTGGCGCTGACATTCGTTTTTTTGCTGGGGTATTACCCGCTGGTCAAGCCGAAATTCGAGCACATCCGGCCTGCTCTGCTGCGGGGGCTGTGCAAACTGCTGCTCTGCAACGGCGGCATCCTGCTCCTATACGGGCTGGTGCTGTTGCTCATCCCCGGCGGCAGCATCTCGCAGGAGATGCGCACCACGGCGTTGGCCGTCTCGCTGACCACCCTTGCCATGGGCAATGTGGCGTTTCTGCTCTATGACCGTGCCCTGCACAACATGCTGCAGGTGTACCGTATCCTGTGGCAGCCCCGGCTGCATAAGATGCTGGGAAGATAATTGGAACGCATTGAAAGAAGGAATGTGCACACACAGTTGACGCAAAGCGCCGGGCCACGCGGGTGACAGCCGCGAGGGTGACGAGGAGAGGAATCATCGAAAAATTCGGCGGATGTTTCTCCGGCTGAAGCAGGCCAGGCGGCCTGCGGGGCTATACCAGCCGCAGAGAGGGGCAAAAAACGGCAGCAATACCGTAACAGATCCCCTCAAAGGAAGCCATACAAAAACATAAACTGATACAGGAAGCTGACAGTTGTGCTGTGCGCTGGTTGCGCCGGGCTGTCGGTATGGAGGTGTTTTGTATGTGCGGCATCGTAGGTTATGTTGGAAAGCGCAGCGCACAGGATGTGCTGCTGGATGGTTTGGAGAAACTGGAGTACCGCGGGTATGATTCGGCGGGTGTGGCACTGGCCCAGGAGGGCGGCATCCGCGTTGTCAAGAGCAAGGGCAGGCTGGATGCCCTGCGCCAGAAACTGGCCGTACAGGCCCTCGCGGAGAGCTCCTGCGGCATCGGGCACACCCGGTGGGCGACCCACGGGGAACCCAGCGATGTGAACAGCCACCCGCACTCTACCCCGCGGGTGAGCATCGTCCACAATGGCATCATTGAAAATTACGGTGCGCTCAAGGAGAGGCTGGCCGCCCGGGGGTACACGTTTGAGAGTGAGACGGACACCGAGGTACTGGTCAAACTCATTGACAGCTGCTACCATGGCGAGCCGCTGCAGGCCCTGCACGAGGCGCTGGGCATGGTGCGGGGCAGCTATGCGCTGGCCGTGCTGTTCAAGGATTTCTCGGACACCATCTTCGCCGTGAAAAAAGAGAGCCCCCTCATCGTGGGCTGGGGCGAGGGCGAAAACTTTGTGGCTTCGGATATCCCGGCCCTGCTCAAGTACACCCGGGATTACAGCGTGCTGGAAGAAGGCGACCTGGCTGTCGTGACGGCCCAGGGCATCCGGTTCTACAACGCCTTTGGGGAGCCCGTGGAGCGCCAGCGCCTGACCGCGGACTGGGACCAGGAAGCGGCCGAAAAGGGCGGCTACCCCCACTTCATGCTCAAGGAGATCAATGAGCAGCCCGCCGCCATCACGGCGACGGTCAGCCCCCGCGTGGAGGACGGCCTGCCCGACCTGCGCATTCCGGAGCTGACGGATGAGCGGCTCCGCAGCATCGGGACGGTGCATCTGGTGGCCTGCGGCACGGCCATGCACGCGGGCATGGTGGGCAAAGTCGCCATTGAAACGCTGGCCCGAGTCCCCGCCGAGGTGGACATTGCCAGCGAGTTCCGTTACCGGGACCCCATCCTGAACAAGGACGACCTCGTTATTATTATCAGCCAGTCGGGCGAGACCAGCGACACGCTGGCGGCCCTCAAGCTGGCCAAGAGCCGGGGCGTGCCGGTGCTGGCCATCGTCAACGTGGTGGGCAGCTCCATTGCCCGGGCGGCGGATTACATCCTCTACACCTACGCGGGGCCGGAGATCGCCGTGGCGTCCACCAAGGCCTATGTGGTCCAGATGTGTGTGCTCTACCTGTTTGCGCTCCGGCTGGCCTATGCCCGGGGCAAGCTGGAAGAAGCTGAAACGAAGCGATTGACCGCCGAACTGCTCCGGGCAGGGGAGGTCATCAAGCCCCGGCTGGATGACTGCGAGCAGATCAAGTACCTCGCCAGCCGCTTTGTCAACACCCAGAGCTGCTTCTTTATCGGGCGCGGGTTTGATTATGCCCTCTCACTGGAGGGCAGCCTCAAGCTGAAAGAGATCAGCTATGTCCACTCGGATGCCTATGCGGCCGGCGAGCTCAAGCACGGCACCATCAGCCTCATCACCGATGGTGTGCCCGTCATTGCGCTGGCCACTCAGAAGCAGGTGTATGAGAAGACCATCTCCAACGCCAAGGAGACCAAGAGCCGCGGGGCCCGGGTCATTCTGTTCACCACGAAAGACGCTGTAGTGCCTGAGGGCGTGGCGGATTATATCGTCCGGCTGGACGAGTACGAAGACCTGCTGATGCCGCTGCAGCTCATCGTGCCCTTGCAGCTGTTCGCCTACTATATGGCTGTCCTGCGCGGCTGTGACGTCGATAAGCCCCGTAATCTGGCCAAGAGCGTGACCGTCGAGTAAACTTCCATCAAAACAAGCACCCCGTTTCCTGGGCCTCGGAGCCGCTGGAAACGGGGTGCTTTTGTGTATCACAGGATCAGAGCAGGCAAAGCAAAAGCTCCTGCACAGCCTCAGAGCCACGCAGGAGCCATTTTACGGATGAGAACAGGGGAGAATGCTTACCAGAACCAATAGCGCTTCTTGACGACGATATAGGCCACAACAATGCCGACCATCACAAAGCCGCCCGCAATGAAGAATGTCCAGTCCATCTCAGCAAAGCGGAGGTTCTCCGTGGTGAGCAGATACTCGCCCGCCGTGTCCGCGCCCAGGGTGTTATCCTTGAACGCGTTCAGGAACTGCCACTTGGAGGCGACGGTGTTATAGAGGTAGATGCGGCTGTAGGCAGCATAATCACCGGTAAAGGTGATCTCCACCGTGCCGGGCAGTGCCTCGCCGTTGTTCAGGACGAAGTTAACGCCGTGCTCCGAGGGGGTAAAGGTGAGGGCCGTGTCCACCGGGGCAGAGGTGTTTTTGATGCTGCTGCCCACAAAGCGGAGGCTGTAGCCGTCGCCGTTGACCACCAGCGTCTTGTTGTTGGTGCGCAGGGCGTTCAGGGCATCCGAAGAGACCACAGGAGCTTCCTGCTGGGAGAGGGCCACCGTATCGGAAGCCGCGTTCTCAATAGCGGCGACGACAGGATCCGTGGGAGTCTCGTCGGCCGGGGTGCCGTCACCGGAGTTGTCGCCGTCGCTGGAAGCGGAGGCCGTGCGGTTGACGATGACCGTCACCGAGGAGGAGACCGTGCCATTGGAGACAATGACCGAGGTGGCACCCGTGCTTACGCCGGTGATGACGCCGCTGCCGTTGACGGTAGCAATCTTGGTGTCGTTGGATTTGAAAGTCAGGCTCTGGGAGGCCGTGGAGGGGGCTACGCTGCCCGTGATGGTCTTGCTGGAACCCGGCTTGAGCACCACATAGTTGGTGTTCAGAGAGAGAGACTGGGGAACGACCGAGCCACTGGCGACAACCTTGATGGTAGCCGAGGCGCTCACGCTGCCGCTGGTGGCGGTAATGGTGGCGGTACCGGGGGCAATGCCGGTGATCTTGCCAAAGCTGTTCACGGTAGCCACGCCCTCGTTGGAGGAGCTGAGGCTTACGTCCGCATAGTTGGCGGCGCTGGTGGGCAGCACGGCCAGCGAGAGGGAAGTGGTGTCACCCACCGTGATGGTGTTGGACGCCAGCGTGATGTCCATTTCCGTCACCACCATGGAGGCGTCCGGCTCGGTGGTAATGGTGTACAGGCAGCTCTGGTCGCTGACCGTGGCGGCAACGTGAGCGGTGCCAAGGCCAACGGCCTGGGCCACGCCGTCCGACGTGACCGACACGATGTTGGGGTTATCAGAAACAAAGCTGACATTGGCACGCTTGGCGGCCTTTTCCGGCAAGATGTCCGGCGAAAGCTGCTGGGCGGTGCCCACCGTCATGGTGGCGGCATAGTCACCGGGAGCAATGCTCTCCACGGCCACCGTGGCCCAGGGCATGGTAATGGCCGCTGCAGCACTCAGGGGACTGGCAGCCGTGGCGGGCAGGGCCGCGCCAGCGGCCAGCAGGCCCAGCAGCACGGCACTTGCGGCCAGCTGTTTGGGGAAAGATCTCATGTTTTGTACCTCTTTGGGCGTTCAGTTTGGATGGGGAGGGGCTTAGCGGAACAGGACGCCCAAAGCTTCCATCGCGTATTCAAAGTAAGTCAGCTGGTCGTACTCGACGCGGGCGGTGACGCTCATACCGTTGGAGAGGTCCACCTTATCGCCGCTGTTGCTGACAACGTAGGTGCTGTCCGGGGTAATGGTCATTTTGTAGTAGGAGCCGGAGGAGCTGGCGGTCACGTCGCTGTCAATGGAGGTGACGGTGCCCGTCAGGCTGCCGTAGGAATACTCCGAAAGGCCGGTAATGGCGATCTTGCAGGGGTCGCCCACATGGATGAGCGGGCGGTCGTTGACGGTAACGTAGGCCACCACTTCCAGGTCGCTGTTCTCACTGGCGACGGTAGCCAGGGGCGAGCCGGCGCTCAGCACCATGCCCACCTTATAGGGGGTGTCCATGTGGATGACGCCGGAGGTGGGGGCATAGATGTAATAATCGTTCGCGCCCGTGTTCAGGGCATCCAGCTGGGACTGGATGGAGTCGATATTGCTCTGGATGGAGGTCAAGTTGGCAGAAATGCTCTGCAGGGTGGAGTAGTACAGGTTCTCAACGGTGCTCTGGTTCTGCTCCATCAGGGTCTTGATCTGCTCGTCCGAGTAACCGGCCGCCTGGTAGGGGGCCGCGTCGAACGTGTTCTGTGCCACCTGGCTCTTGTAGGTCTCGTACTGGTAGTAGTAGGGCTGGTCGTCAATGTCCGTCTCGCTGAAGTAGTTCTTGTCGTCCTGGATGGACTTGACCAGCTTCTCGTACTGGCTCTTCTGCTTTTTGTAGAGGGCCAGCTGGTTTTCGTAGCTCTCGGTCTGAATGTCCAGGTCGGTGCTCTTGATGTGGGCAATGAGGTCGCCCTCGTTGACATAGCTGCCCTCGGAGACGTTCAGCTCGGTGATGGCGCCGGAGTAGCTGGACATGATGTAGGTCTTGTTGGCAGCCTGCACCGTGCCGGTGGACTGGCTGACGTAAGTGCGGTAGTTCTTGGTGCTCCACAGCAGCAGGTACACCATGAGGAAGCCCGTCAGGATGATGAGCGCGTAGCCGTAGGGCGGCAGCTTCTTGTCCATCATGATGCGGCGGTCCTGCAGCTCGTCGAGATTATAGATGTGGGTGGTGTTCGTCATATTACTTGGTCTCCATAAAAACGTCAACAACCGCGTCATCGTCGTCCTGGTTGACAAAGATGGTGTAGACATTGCCGTTGAGCTCCAGCTCGTTTTCAAAGGCAAAGATGTTCAGCTTCTGGCTGGCGAGGCCGCTCTGGCTCATGGGGCCGGTGTAGTGGGCGTACAGGCAGCCGCGCACGCGGAGCACAGCGTCCTGGGTGTAGCCCGGCTCCATGCGGGGGATGAGCTGGGTGGTCTGCTGCATCATGTAGACTTCCGGCTGGGGGTTGGGGCCGCCGGGAATCTTGACACACTGGATCATGGGGCCAATGGGCTGGGCGTTGTTGCTCTTCATAAAGTTCTGCATCTGGGTCAGAACGATCTGGAGGTTGGCAAACTCTTCCGCCTCGATCTTGCGGGCCAGCACATTGGTCAGCTTGAGGGTCTTGTTTTGTGCAATTTGAATCTCTCTCATGATATTGTCCACCTGTTCTGTTAGATTTTGCCCTCCGGCAGGGGAGGGGTGTAATAGGCAATCGTAATAAGAAAACCTCTCAGTCGCCTGCGGCGACAGCTCCCCTGTCAGGGGAGCCTTTGGCATAAGGGAAACTTTTCGATCATATCGCCTACGGCTCCGTAATGGCATCAGCCAGTTCATCCATGCGTGCAAGAACCGTGTGATGTATGGTCATGCATACACCCTCGAAATGAACTCGGATATCCCGATTCGAGAAGCGTAATACCTGCACGCCATAAGCTTCCAGAATTGCAGTGCGTTCTGCATCGCGGCATTTGCCCTGCTCAGTATAATGCTGTGAGCCGTCAAGTTCAATGACCAATTTTGCTTTGGCACAGTAAAAATCTGCTATAAAATGGTCAATTACACGCTGTCGGTATACTTTAACCGGATATTGCCGCAAAAATTGATACCAAAGTTTGCGCTCTTGTGGAGTCATCTCACGGCGCAGCGCTTGTGCACGCTCCGTCAGATGTCGGTCATAGGGCAAATTACCAATATCCATAAAAACCCTCCCGGAGAAGAGCATATACCATTTAGCAGGAAAACGTTGCGGAATGCCAAAGCCTCCCCTGACAGGGGAGGTGGCATCGCAAATGCGATGCCGGAGAGGTTTTCCCTTTACGATCACCTATTACTTGTTGCAGTAATAAGTGATGTTCTCTATCTGTCCACATTCTGCTCGCAAAATGTACACAAATAGAAAGTGTGCCAGAAGGCTCACGCCTCCTGGCACACCATAGCGAGGCATTATCATCTACCTCGCCCTAACGAGTAGGGCGGTGCAAATGCAATACACTTCCTATTTAGTTATAGGAGCTGATTAGAAGTTCACAACGCCATCGATGCCGATAGGCTTGGACTCGCCAACAGCAGTCTTAGCGGTGCTGGTGCCCAGCTGGTACACAGCTGCCAGAGCGCCGACACCCTGCAGGAACTTGTTCAGGCCAGTGGTCTCCTTATCGCCGTTGGGATCCAGAGCATTCCACAGACCCTTGTTCTTGCCCAGAACAGTCCGGCGCTTCTCCTTGCCCTCAGCATCATTGTACTTGGTCATGTAGTCGCCACCGAAGACAACACCGACAGTGCCGCTGATCACGTCGGTAACAAAGCTGTTGCCGATGATGGTCAGCAGGTTGGTGTTAAAGGTCTTAACGTTAGCAGCACCCCAGACAGGAGCGGTAACAGAGCCGATAGCCTCCAGCAGGCCGCCACCAACAACATAGGTCATCTCGTTCTCTGCGATAGCAGAATAGTTTGCAGGCATCATCATAATGAATTACTCCCTTCAAATGATTGAATCAAATTATTTGCGGCTTTCGCGGGATGCGCATCCGTTGAAAAGCCAATTTATGTAACTGAGTGCGCACTCAGTTGCAACTTAATAAGTCATGGCGTCCTCGCCATCGTCGTCTTCTTCCACAACGACGGCGGGAGCCGGGGCGGGTGCTTCTTTCTTGCGGCGGAAGATCCCCTGCTGCAGGTTCCAGAGCTCGTAATACTTGCCCTGCTTTGCCAGCAGCTCATCGTGGGTGCCGCGCTCCACGATCTCGCCATGATCCATGACCAGGATCAGGTCACAATCACGGACGGTGGAAAGGCGGTGGGCCACGATCAACATGGAACGATCAGCCAGTTGATTGTAGATCATATCGAAGATGGTGTTTTCGGTACCAAAATCGAGGCTGCTGGTCGCTTCATCAAAGATATAGAGGTTGGAATCTTTCAGGAACGCGCGAGCCATCGCAATGCGCTGTTTCTCACCACCGGAGAGGCCGTTGCCGGCTTCTTCCAGATAAGTGTTGTACTGCAGCGGCAGCTTGCGGATAAACTCGTGGGCGTCTGCCTTTTTGGCAGCAGCCTTGACCTCGTCGATGGTCGCGTCCGGCTTGGAGATCCGGATGTTATCATAGAGGGTCTTGCTGAAAAGCTCCACGTTCTGGGGCACGTAGGCAATCGCGCGGCGGACGGACTGATTGCTGTACTCGTCCAGATTGACGCCATTGACGTCGATCTCACCGCTTTCCGGCTCATAATACTTGAGCAGGAGTTTGGTGATCGTGGATTTGCCGCTGCCGCTCTGGCCAACCAGCGCCACTTTCTTTCCTTTCGGGATCGTAAAGGACACATGATTCAGGGCAGGGGAACGGCTGCCGTACCGGAACGTGACATCTTTGAACTCGATGTCACCATCTATCTGCTCCATCTCGGTGTATTCCTGATCGTCTTTCTGCTCGGATTCATAGTCCATGATCTCCGTCAGACGCTTCATGGAAATCTGTGCTTCCTGAATCGACATCTGCATGCTGATCAGGTCGCTCACCGGAGAGGTGAAGTAGCTGGAAAGGGTGCTGAACGCCATATAGCTGCCCAGCGTCATGTTGCCATTCAACACCTGCATGATACCCACGTAAGAGGTGACCATGCCGAGAATGGTAGAGATCAAAGCAGAGAACAGAGACTGTCCGGTGCTGATCTTACTGGAACGAATGCTGATCTTCATACTCTTGATGTATTCACGCTCAAGAGTTTCCAGCTCGCGGTCCTCATTGGCATTGCATTTGACGGTCTCGATGCCGCGGAGGCTCTCGATCATCTGGCTGTTGAGGACGGCCGACTGCTGCATCGTCTCTTCATTGATCCGCTTGTAGGGCTGCTTATAAATAATGACAAGCAGCAAACTCAGCAGAAGGGTGAAGACCGAGATGGAGAAGAGGGTCGCGTTCATCCGGAACAGGACGACGCCGGTGGCTACCGCCATCACGATATCCATGACCACACTCAGCGCGATGCTGGTGAAGACGGACTTGATGGTGGATGCGTCCGAATAACGGGTGGTGATCTCACCAGTCTTCCGGGTGGCGAAGAACTTCATGGGCAGTTTGTACACATGCCCGAAGTACCCCAGCATCAGCGGGATGTCGATCTTGATGGACAGGTGGATCAGGATCCATTGACGGACAGTACCGATCAATGTGCTCGTGATGCTCACGATGCTGAACACCAGGATCATCGAAACAAGTAAGCTCTTTAATCCATACGGCAGGATCTCATCCATCAATATTTTATTAAACATTGAGGATGCGATGCCCAGCACCGTGAGGATGACCGAGCTGACGATGGCATAGATAAAAAGTTTTTTCTGGGGCAGCAGCAGGTTGATGTACCGCTTGAACATGCTGCCCTGTTTTTCCTTGCCGCCCTTGAACTCCGAGGTGGGGTTCATCAGGAGCAAAACACCCGTAAAGTTTTTGTAGAACTCATCCAGCGAGATCTTTTTCAGCTCGTTGGCAGGGTCGCCGATGACGACGTAATCCTTGCACTTGTACTTTTTGCTCTCGTCGGCTTTCCGCTCTTCTTCTTTGCGGACATGCTTGCGGCGGGCATCATCGTCCTTGATGGTCGTCTTTTTAAAGATGACCACAAAGTGGGCCAGGCCCTGATCGGTGATGACCTGCGCAATGGCAGGAAGAGTAAAATCGCTTAAGAAGTTTTCGCGGTCTACGCGTACCGCCGCTGTATCAAACCCCAGCTCGTTGGCGGCTTTCTGCAGACCCGTGAGGTTTGTGCCTTTCAGGTCAGTGCCCATCATGTCGCGCAAGCGGGTGATGGTGATCTCTTTTTTGTAGTGGAGGCACACCATGGCGAGACTGGCAGCTGCACAGTCCGTCGTGTCGTGCTGCCGGACGTAGGTATAACGCATAGATGCTTCCTATTCTTTGGAATCTATTTCAAAACAACAGTCCTATTCTACCATGATATTCCTACTTTCGCAAGTAGGAGTTTTCAATGATGCAATAAACTGACCCTCCCTGCCAAGGCCTCTCACTTTGGGAGAGGTGTCACCGTAGGTGACGGAGAGGGCAAAGATGCTAACAAGATAACACTTGAACTGCGATACGACATCCCTTTGGAAAAGGCATCTTATCGCAATGTGCAATATCTATTCTGACGGGCTTGCCCTCTCAGGCGCTTGCGCGCCAGCTCTCCCAAAGGGAGAGCTCTTGACAATGAGATACAGTTTATTGTTTACAAGGAACCGCTGGTTTTGACACACGAACAAAGGCTTCTTTCGCTTCCCTATAAAGCAGCGCATAGCCCCCTGCTTTGCTCTGCCCTGATGCGGAAACAGAGCAAAGCAGAGGCCAAGCTGCTTATCAAAAGAAGGGAGCGCCTACCCTTTGATCAAGTCATTGCTCTAGGGATTTGTGCTCAAATCTCCTAAAGCTTGGGTGTAGTATAACACAATACGGTGCTTTCTTCAAGAGGACATTTTTTAAGAAACCATTAATTTTTGAAAAAAATGTGAAAAAGGTTCCAAAATCGTAACAGAAAATGCAAACTAAAAAGGCGACAAGCCCTGTGACTTGTCGCCTTTATATTAAACAAGTTTAGATTAGAACTTGCCCTTGGTGCCCAGAATCTTAGTCTCCTTGACATAGCTCTTAGCATCAGCAGTGCCCAGCTGATACACAGCAGCAGACAGGCCGACAACCTGCATGAACTTGTTGAAGCTGTTCAGCTCAGTGGTCTTGCCACTAATGCCGTACTTCACGATGGAACCCAGACCACCCTTGTCAGCGCTGAAGATGGAAGAGCCGGCACCGTCGCCGCCCCAGTTACCACCGAACATAACGCCCAGAGTGGTGCTGACCAGCTTGGAGACATAAGAGTTGCCAACGATGGTCAGCAGGTTGGTGTTGAAAGTCTTGACATTAGCAGGGGTCCAGACCGGAGCGGTAACAGAACCGATAGCCTCCAGCAGGCCGCCGCCGACGACATAAGTCATCTCGTTCTCTGCAACAACAGAGAAGTTTGCAGGCATCATCATAATGAATTACTCCCTTCAAATGAATGAATCGTATTAAAACGGCCCCTCCGTGGATGCGCATCTCACAGCGGACCTATGTAACCGAGTGCGCACTCGGCTCCATCGAACTTAAAAATTATATCAGGCACTGCAAATGGGCAAAACCCACCCTTGACCGGATATAACAGCTTTATAGTACCACACAATTCCAGCTTCCACAAGGGGAAAACGGAAAAACATGACAAAAAACCTTTAAAGCTTGGTAGTAGTGTAACACAATATGGCAGTTTCTTCAAGAGGGCATTTTTTAAGAAACCATTAATTTTTGAAAAAACTGTGAAAAAAGCAACAAAACTGTTACACACGCAACGCAAAAAACAAGCGGTGAACTGTAAAGCTCACCGCTGCGATGGCGCCTCTTGCCTGACTCGAACAGGCGACACCCTGATTAACAGTCAGGTGCTCTAACCGACTGAGCTAAAGAGGCAAATCTTCAATTTGGTGCCGTCCACTGACTGCAAGTGGTATTATACCGCATGTCGGGCAGGAATGCAAGCGTTTTTTGCAGAAAACTTTACGGTCTGCCAAAGCCTCTCCCTTTGGGAGAGGTGTCACCGTAGGTGACGGAGAGGGCAAGGATGTTACCAAGAACAAACAAACGCAGCGATACGAAGACTTCTGGTTAGAGTCATCGTATCGCAGGCAAAGAGGTATTTGTCCACGGGCTTGCCCTCTCAGGCGCTTGCGCGCCAGCTCTCCCAAGGGGAGAGCCCTTGGCAAAACGGAAAACATCCACTCCGACACCTTTCCCGCTCTTACCGTGGTACGATATCTCAAAAGGGGGCGGGTGTATCAAAACAGTCATCTATCTGGATGTGCTCCTGCTGACCAATTTTGTGTTGGGAGCGTTGTTCCTGCTGGCGGCGGGACTGGTCAGCGGCCAGCGGTGCAGCGGCGGGCGGGCCCTCTGCGGGGCGGCGGTGGCTGCGGCTTCCTCGCTGGCGCTGCTGGCCCCCACAGCGCCGTGGAGCGTCGGGCTGCTCTACAAGGGCGGCACCGGGGCGTTGGCAGTGGCCGCGGCCTATGGCTGGCCGGGGTGGCGGGCTTTTGTGCGGCTGCTGGCGTGGTTCTGGCTGCTCAACCTGATGCTCACCGGGGCGGTGCTGCTGCCCGGGGCCCGGATGGAGGTGAACAACCTCAGCGTTTATCTGCCGCTTTCGCCGGAGGTGCTGCTGGTGAGCGCCGGCTGTGTGTACGGCGGGCTGACGTTGGCCCTCCACCTGCTGGGGGACGGAAAAAAGGCCTGTTTTCCGGCAGAGCTGGAGATAGCGGGCGTGGTGCTCCCCGTCCGGGCGTTCCACGATACCGGGTTTGGGGTGCGGGAGCCGCTCTCCGGCTGCGGGGTGGTGCTGGTACGCTTTGCGGCCGTGGAAGCCCGGCTGCCGCCTGCCTTACGTACTTATTTAAAAGAAACGTTTTCCGGGAGCGGCATCCTGCCCCCGCCGGAGCTGGGGGTGCGGCTCGTCCCCTGCGATACAGTGGCGGGGCACTGCCTGCTGCCTGCCGTCCCGGCGCAGGCGCTGCGTTGGACGGCTCGGGGACGGCAGCAGACACGGCATGGCCTGTATGCCGCCTTTTGTGATATGCCGCCCCCGCCCCCGGGCTGGACGCTGCTGGTGGGGTCGGATGTGATGGAGGGATCATGATGCTTCAAAGATTGAAACTGCTGTTTGATCGGCTGTGGGCTGCCCTGGCCTGCCCGGGCGGGGTACACTATGTCTCCGGGGCGCAGAGTCTTCCGCCGCCCCTGACGCCGGAGGAGGAAAAGCAGCTCCTTGCCCGGATGATGGCGGGCGACGCTGCCGCCCGGGATGAGCTCATCACCCACAACCTGCGGCTGGTGGTCTACCTGGCCAAAAAGTACGAGAGCAGCGGGGTGCCGCAGGAGGATATGATCTCCATTGGCACCATCGGGCTCATCAAGGCCGTGAATACGTTCACGCCCGAGCGGAACATCAAGCTGGCAACGTATGCCAGCCGCTGCATCGGGAACGAAATTTTGATGTACCTGCGCAAAAGCTCCAACCGGCGGCAGGAGGCCAGCATTGACGAGCCCCTCAACATTGACGGCGACGGCAACGAGCTGCTGCTTTCGGATGTGCTGGGCAGCGACGAGAACCAGGTGGGCCTCCGGCTGGAGCAGGACGCCGAGCGGGCCACCCTGCGGCGCTCCGTGGAGCGGCTGAACCCCCGGGAGCGGCAGATCATGGAGCTGCGCTTCGGCCTCGTGGACGGCGTGGAGCGCACCCAGAAAGAGGCCGCCGACGCCATCGGCATCAGCCAGAGCTACATTTCACGGCTGGAAAAGCGCATCATCCGAGACCTGCGCAAACAGTTAGAAGAAACCTGAAAATATTCCCATGAATGGGATACACCCTCCCCGCCCATACTTCCGGTGAAGTCCAAACGAAACCGGAGGGCGGGGGATGTACAACAAAGTCGAACTGTGCGGCGTCAATACCGCGGAACTGCCGGTGCTGTCAGAGCAGGAAAAGCGCCAGCTGCTGACCCGGGCGCGGGCAGGGGACCAGAGCGCCCGCCAGAGCATGATCGAGGGCAACCTGCGGCTGGTGCTCAGTGTGGTGCAGCGGTTTGCCCAGCGGGGCGAGAACCTGGACGACCTGTTTCAAGTGGGCTGCATCGGGCTCATCAAGGCCATCGACAACTTTGACCCGGCGCAGGAGGTGCGGTTCTCCACCTATGGGGTGCCTATGATCATCGGCGAGATCCGGCGCTTTCTGCGGGACAACAACGCCCTGCGGGTGAGCCGCAGCCTGCGGGATACGGCCTACCGGGCCATGCAGAGCCGGGAGCAGCTGGAAAAGAAACTGGGCCGGGAGCCGACCGTGGAGGAGATCGCCCGGCAGGCCGGGATGTCCCGCCGGGAAGTGGCGGCGGCTCTGGAATCGGTGGTGGAGCCCATCAGCCTCGAGGAACCGATCTATACCGACGGCGGGGACGCCATGTATGTTATTGACCAGGTGCGGGACCCGGACGGTGAGGACAGTTGGATCAGCGGGCTGCAGTTCCGGCAGACGGTGGCCGGACTGACCCCGCGGGAGAAGAAGATCATGGAGCTGCGCTACCTCAAGGGCAAGACCCAGATGGAGGTGGCAAAGGAGATCGGCATCAGTCAGGCACAGGTCAGTCGGCTGGAAAAGGCCGCGCTGGGGCAGTTCCGAACCGGGGAAAAATAACAAAACCGGCGTGCAGAGCCCGGAAAGGGCGGACCGCGCGCCGGTTTACTGTGATATTTTCAGGGAGAGTGTTGATATTTACGGCGGGTAGCCGCTCCGCCCCGCAGATGGCGTTCTGCTTTGTTGCGGGCCAGCACAGCCTGCACCTGAGCGAACAACCCTGGACTGACCGCCCGCAGGCGGGTGGAGACGTCTTTGTGGACGGTGGATTTGCTGCATCCAAAGGCCTGCGCGGCGCCCCGCACCGTGGCGTGGTGCGCGACGATGTATTCGCCCAGCTGGACTGCCCTCTGTTCCGGATCTCCTTTCATGGCCAACGCCTCCCGCCCTGAATTGCTTACTAGAAAATATGCGGCCCGGGGCGGCAATATGTCTGCTGGGGCTTGACATTTGCCCTGCGGCGGATATACTGGAACTGGACATAAAAACAGGGGCGCCGAAAGGCTGAGATCTGCACGTGGCAGAGTACCCTCGAACCTGATCCGGGTAATGCCGGCGTAGGTAGTTTGCGGAAAGTCCGGATTTTTCACAAACAGCCCATGCGCCTGCGGAATGCGGGCGCGTTTTTGTTTTTGTGTACTACTTATAAGAGAAGAGGAATCTCTATGTCGAAAACCTACTCCAAGACCCGTATCTTGGTGGAGTGCGCTCTGATGATCGCCATTGGCACGGTGCTGTCCAACATCAAGATCTTCACCATGCCCAACGGCGGCTCTGTTACCCTGCTGAGTATGCTGCCGTTCGTGCTGGTGTCGTTCCGTCACGGCGTCAAGTGGGGTCTGTTTACAGGCCTAGTCAATGGCTGCCTGCAGATGCTGTTGGGCTTCTGGGCACCTCCGACCCCGACGTTCATCTATTTCCTGGGCGAAGTGCTGCTGGACTATCTGGTGGCCTTTATGGCACTGGGCATGGCAGAGCTGTTTGCCCGCCCGTTCAAGAACCGGATGGTCGGTGTGGCCGTGGGTACCGCTGTGGCAGGCTTCCTGCGGTTTATGTGCAGCTTCCTGTCCGGTGTCCTTGTCTGGGGCAACCTGAGCGACGGCCTGAGCGCCTGGACTTACAGCCTGGTGTATAACGCCAGCTACATGCTGCCCGAAACGCTCATCACCGTGGTGGGTGCTGTGCTGCTGATCCGTGTTGCACCGCAGATCTTTGACCGCCAGTACGCCAAGGCCTGATGGCATAGGAAACGGAATGAACCATAAAAATCTCCGCCGGAGCTGTAGATGTGCCCTGGCGGAGATTTTTTGTACAGAAAGTTTGTAAAAACCGTTGACAAGTCTGACTTTGCCTGCTATAATTACTAGCGTCGTCACGGACGACAACAAACATCTGGGGGTTTAGCTCAGCTGGGAGAGCGCTTGCATGGCATGCAAGAGGTCACCGGTTCGATCCCGGTAATCTCCACCAATGAAGAGCAAAACGAACACGAGGTCACCATTCAAATGGTCGGCAACGTGTTCGTTTTGTTTTGTGAGATTCCAAGCGTTTAATCAAGTTTTAATCAAGTTCTAAGCAAGATCGCACAAACAAAAAATGCCCGCACTTTCCATTTTGGATTGTGTGGGCATTTTCCTTTTTTGTGTTAGAATTTTCCGTATTTCGGAAAAACTTGCCGAAATAGAGAGTTTCCTGCCAAAATGCAGACAAGCCGACCACAAATCGGCTAAAATACTTGCGTTTCACAAAGCCGTTGTTGCCGCGCTCATACTGTATTTGCAGGATGCCGGACGCCTCCA
>OJNK01000855.1_pt1 | contig 17581 bp, 9 predicted proteins | sample 1597811 | NCBI WGS metagenome assembly OJNK01 (sample SAMN00265073, study PRJEB22529) | human gut metagenome
TATTGATAACAAGATTAGAAGTTCTGTGAAAATCTGTGTTATCTGTGGTGAAACAGGTTCATTGCTATTCCGTTTCAATTATTCCCACCCCGGATTGTTAGGTGCAAGTGCCGGATTCAAGATAATTTCTTGAGTAGGAACCTCATAAAGATAATATCTCTCCTGCCAGCCTTCACCTGCTTTGATAGGGTCCGGTTGTAAATAAATATATCCTTCTGTCATGGCTCCGTCGGCAGGGTCCGGTCCACCGGTCGTTTCATTCAATAAGAACTGGGCACCATGTCTGAACTTATCTTTCGTCATCCACATTCCTTTAAACTGGCGGTTAAGGAACCAGGGCGCCATTCTCCAACGGCGGATATCGTAGAATCCGAAGCCTTCACCCATTAGCTCGACAATACGTTCACGGCGCACTTCCCATAAAACAGGATCTACCAGAACACCTTGTTCATTTCCTTTCGGATAATAGCGTCCACGGTTCGGATCAAAACTATCATCAATATCGGCAACCTTCATATCGGCCACACCGGCGCGTCTACGCAACTTATTAATAGATTCGTCGGCCACTGCCTGAGTGAACTGTCCGGTCTCACACATGGCTTCGGCATAATTCAATAAAACCTCTTCGATCTTAAAGATAGGCTTATCCGATGTGTTCAGAGTGACACCTCCGTTACGGTTCGTTTCCCAGTTGCTCCAATTCTTCCAGAAATAATATCCCGAGCGGCTTCTCACAAAACCTGTAGCTCCGATACCCCCCATAAAGTTTGGTGAAGAAGGTACCAATGAAGCACTCCAGTTCTGTCCGGGAAGGCGTTTCATACCAATACCGGGATTATCACAGGATTCGTTAGGACCCATAATATCGATATATTCACGATCTGCCGGATCATCGGTATAATCCCATGTTCTGGGATCTTCTTTCGTCTTCACCTTTGCTTTCACTTTATACGGTGGCATTACTACGTGATATAAACGCGGATCACGGTCACGGAAAGTAGCATAGGGAGTTTTATCTCCATGATAATTTGCAGAAGTAGCAATCGGCTTGCCATCTTTACACAGATAAAGGTCAACAGTATGCTGATTCATCTCTACATTGTGGCTATCCATATGTTCCAATGCACTAAAATTGGCCATCTTGATGTCTTGAACAAACTCCATATACAAGATGACACCCGGCACTTTGCCCAAATCTTCTGTTGTCCACATCTCTCCATATCCGGCTGCGGGCTGACCGTCTGTTCCGTAATAAAGAGTAGGGTAATCATTCATCAACAGACGGGACACCCGAATACATTCGTCAAAGAACTTCTGAGCTCCGTCTATTCCGTGATATTTGCGCCAAGTGGCTTCACGCAACGCAAATCGTGAGATAGCCGCACGAATACAATCGCGATTAATGGTATTTGCACCATCTTGCTTCTCAAAATCTCCAATATTCGCTTCAGCCCATTTCAAACGGTTCAATACGGAATCGGCCACAATTTCGCGGTCAACACGGGGACCGTAAGCCTCAGGAGAATTTTCGTTAAGGGCCGTATTAACCCAAGGCACCGCCCCAAAACGATTGATAAGCTCCATGTACCAGTATGAATGGAAAAAATACCCTACTGCACGCCAATGGTCCTTTTCGGCATCGGTCATTTCCGACTTATCGATGTTAGCAAGCAAAATATTGGCACGACGGAATGTGCCGGAAAAGCCCCAACCATTGCCCGAAGCTACACTCTGAACTCTTCCGAAAGCATAGTCATTGCCCGACTCATTGGCACGGCTTTCCAAGTATCCGGCATTCATATCACCTGCATAGCAGGAACCTTGTCCGGTTCCGTTAATGGTATTGGCTATATTATTATCCTTGAATATCTCATAACAAGGCCATGCAAACGACTTAAAGTTATCATAAGATCTAAAAGCATTATTTTCTGTCAGACTGGTGACAGGCGCATGCTCCAGAAAGCTGTCATTACATCCGGCCAGTCCGATTCCGGCTAAAATAGCCAATGATAGATATATCTTTTTCATTTTTAATTCTTGATTATGCGTTTATAATGTAAAGTTGATACCAAACGAAACGGTACGGAATGCCGGATAGTTCCAGCTCAGAGTTTCGGGATCGATACCTGAAGGTAATGAAGAGAAAGTTGCCAGATTTTCTACACTGACAAAACCCTTTAACTGATTTAAGCCGATTCGGGATATCCATGTTTTAGGAACGGTATACGACAAAGTAACGTTCTTGATGCGGAAGTAAGCGGCATTAGATAAATATTTATCTGTCTTACGTCCGTAATTGGAGCCGACTGTAGGATTTTGTCCATACATACGCGGATATTTGGCATTCGGATTTACGGCAGTGTAATCTCCATTGGCTGCATCTACCGGCCTCCAATAGTCAGTCAAACCATCAAACAGCGGTTGGTATTTGATATCGTTTACTGAATAAATATACATCGGGAATACCAGGTTATTGGCAATCCATGCATCACGCTGGCCGGTTCCCTGCATCATAATATTCAAGTCGAAACCCTTATAATTAGCACCGAGAGTAATACCATACAGATATTTAGGCAAGCTATTGCCTATTACTTTCTGGTCGCCGGGATTATCTAATGTACCGTCTCCGCTATCAATCTGATTTGTACTTTTGTCATCATCACGGAGATTTTTGAACTTCAAGTCACCAGGACGTGGACTGACACCTTTAATAGAGGCCACTCCATCTTTAAGTTTCCAACTATTAGTATCTACAAAATCATCTACCGTATAGAATCCGTCCACTTCATATCCCCAGATTTCTCCCAGTCTCTGTCCCGGATAAAAATTACTCAGCAGCTTAGAAGCAGCATTGTCGTCGTACTTAGTAATTTCAGAATAGCTATCAGAAAGATTGAATCCGACACGATAGTTGAACTTACCGATACGGTCTCTCCAGTTCACTGCCAGTTCCCAACCACGAGTACGCATATCGGCTGTATTCTGGAAAGGAGAACTTGCACCTACCACAGCAGGAAGCTGCATACCCGGAGCCAACATTCCTTTTGTATCACGCTGATACCAGTCGAACACAACATTCATGCGATTACCGAACATATTCAAGTCGAGTCCGATATCCGTAGTGGCCACTTTTTCCCAAGTAAAGCTTGTACTTACCAGATTCGGTAAAGAGTTGATAGCAGTTACATAATCACCTCCAGACAGCCAACCGTTGTATTTATTGCTAACGCTCATAGTTGGGAAGTATGCATAGTTCACTACATTCTGGTTACCGATCACACCGTAAGATGCCCGAATCTTCAGACCGTCAATATAATTGCGCGTAACTTCCATAAACTTTTCCTGAGCTACGTTCCAACCCAAAGATACAGATGGGAAGAAACCAAAACGGGAATCTTTCGGGAACTTGGATGAACCATCGTAACGACCGTTCACTTCCAGCAAATACTTATCCATATAGTTGTAATTGACCCGGAAAAATCCTCCTCGAACAGAGTATTCATTATAACTGTCTGTCGCTTTCAGGTCACCTGTACCCGAACCCAATGCCGGTACTTCAACAACAGCCTGATTATAAGACAATACATTTACACCTTCTGTATACTTGGACTCCTGGTTGAAACCGGCCATTACACTGAAATGATGATCTTTGTTGAGATCGAATTTGTATGTTCCGTAAATATTGAAAGCATTGTAGTCGGTAAATTGCTTCTCTTTCTGCAAATAATCTTTTGCTGCATTCCAGATGTTATTACCTCCCTGAATATCTGTATACTGAGTTTTTCCGGTATAGAAATTATAATCATACATGTTCTTGTCAAATGTATACTCGAATACTGCCTCAAAACCTTTGAACGGTTTCAGAATAGATTTCACGAAAACACGCGGATTATCATACGACTTTTTCCATTTATTTGCTAACAATACCTGGTTGCGCGGTGTGTTGAAAGGCAAATCCTGAGAAATTGTAGAACAAACATCCGAAGGCATATTACCTTCCGGCTGATAAGAAACCTGATTACTGCCAAACATACTTCCCAAACCGGAATTAGGTTGCGACTGATTGGTACGTGCATAACTCATAGTCAACTCCTGGGTAAACCATTTGGTTATATCAGCAGAAATATAGGAATTGATGTTCAAGCGCTCATAGGTGTCTTTATCGGTGATCAGCACACCGTCCGTCGATACATATCCCGCCGACATACGATAACGCAATTTATCCGTACCACCGGATACAGAAAGATTGTGGTTCATCTGGAAGCTGGTCTCCATAAAATTCTTATAGGGATCATGCTCATTCAAATAATACAAAGCTCCATCCGTATCTGCGAAAATACCGTCACCTACAGTTTTGATAGATGAAGGATCCTGCCTATACTGTGTGAGGTATTCTTTCCACTTTGAAACGCTGGGTGAACCATACGACCAATAAGCATCAGAATATCCCCCGTCCTGATAAGCCTGCAGATAATCCATCAAAGATGCCTGTTTAGGCAGATTGGTTGCAGTAGCAAAACCAAAATTATTGTTATAATTCAGACGAAAGGCCGTAGCTTCTTTCGGACGCTTGGTAGTCACTAAGACAACACCGCCGGCTGCACGTGCACCATAAATAGCTGCCGAAGCAGCATCTTTCAATACAGTCATAGATTCGATATCAGAAGTGCTGATCGCCGAAATCTCACCGTCATAGGGGACACCGTCAACTACATATAAAGGTTTATTGCTGGCAGAAATAGATCCGATACCCCGAATCCGGACCTCTGCATCTTTACCCGGCTGTCCACTATTGCTCGTTGTCTGTACACCAGCAACCTGCCCACTCAAGGCATTCGTAACGTTCGAAGTTTGACGAGAGGTGATTTTCTCGCTTTTAATTGTTGCAGCAGATCCTGTAAAAGCACTTTTCTTGGCAGTACCATAAGCGACAATCATCACTTCATCAAGCATTTGATTATCCCCCTCCAACACCACATTTACTTTCGGCTTAACCCCAATTTCCTGGGCTTTCATACCCACAAAAGAAACTACCAGAGTCTTTGCAGAACTTGGTACATCCAGAGAAAATGCACCGTTAAAATCTGTTACTGTACCTATAGTCGTACCTTTAACAACTATAGATGCACCAATGATGGGCTCGTTGTCTTCCGCCGAAATAACAGTACCTGTTACTTTCGTCGTCTGAGCGTTGGCCATCCCAATACCTAATAATAGGCAGAATAAAAGGAAAGTTAACCTTTTCATAGACACACTTTTTTTGTTTAACTTATAAATAACTAATTTGCACTATCTGTTTTTATACATATAAGCAATGTATAAATATTCCTAAGAGATGGCAAATGTAATAATAAATTTATTATAACAACTAAAAAACTAATAGGATTTTACAAAAATGGGGATGATAATTAACAAAAGATCATGTAAAATCGATATTTTAGATTGATTTCTCATGAAATCTCCTTGATTTCGCCTCCTTTAAAATTATCTATTTTTAACCTCTCGCCTAAGTACCGTTTTTGGACAATTCTGAAGGGTGAAAAAACGCCTCGGGTCTACAAGGGTAGAAAATAATTAAAGGACTGTAGACACATTACCCGGAATCTGCCTGCTCTCTTAGGATAACTGATCCGTAACATAGCATAAACTATTCCGAAAGTCATAGTAAACTAATTCAAGACATACATCATATTATTCGTATGTAGTACTACCTATCGCAAATACATAGTACTACATAACGTCCATAGGTAGTACTACGTATAGGTAATAAGTAGTAACTACTAACAGATACTTTGTTATATGTTATCATTTAGTTCTTGGGGTGTTTTGACTTAGTTGATGGCATGAAACGACTTAGTTTACCAGTTGTCAAAGGAGCGATTTCAGATAGTGTCGGTATCTTTTGCATTGTTCTATATAAAATTCATATTCCACAAAGCTTGAACCGTAAATGATGATTTACAGGTAGTTTACATTTTCTTATATACATGAATAAATGGCTATTTATTCCACGAAACAAGTAGAAAATAAGTCATACTCTATTTTGTAAAAGAATTCTCGCTAATGTCTAAAAAAAACAATATGTAGCTAATATATAAGACATTAACAAGATAACAATTTGATAGTCCTTCCACAACCAGTCTTTAAAAGACAATAAATAACATATTGATAATCACCCAATTGATAGATTATCAAGTTCTGCAAAGACTCTGGTTATTTCCTTCGTGGGGATGAAGTCTCAGGAAGTTGGAATCAAGCCAAAAGTAAATGTAGTATTGGAGGGGGACAATCAGATGCTTGACGAAGTAATGGTTGTCGCTTACGGTACCGCTAAAAAAAGTTCTTTTACGGGATCGGCCTCTACGATCAGTAATGAAAAATTAGAACTCCGTCCTATTACAAACTTAACAAAAGGGTTAGAAGGACAGGCAACAGGATTGTTGACAACTTCAGGATCCGGACAGCCTGGCGAAGATGCTTCCATTGTAATCCGTGGTTATGGTTCAATTAATGCATCACAAGATCCTTTGTATGTTGTCGATGGTATTCCTTTCGATGGTTCTTTAAGTTCCATCAATCCGTCTGATATCGAGTCTATGACTGTATTGAAGGACGCTTCTGCTGGTGCTTTGTATGGTGCGCGTGGTGCGAACGGTGTCGTTATGATCACAACTAAACAGGGTAAAGAAGGAAAAGCTCAAGTAACATGGCGTTCAACTGTAGGATGGGCATCACGTGCTATCCAACCGTATGATATGGTCGATCAGAAAGAATTTGTGCAATTAACTTATGAAGCTCTTCGTAATGGTTACGTATTCAACTCTGGTTATTCATGGGAACAAGCACAACAGATGGCAAGAGCCGGTTTAAGTGCCAATTTAGGTGGTGAACTATACAACCCGTTTAAGAATTACACATGGGACAATTTGATCAATCCTGAAACAGGAATGGTACAAGCTGATGCTGTTTCAGCCTGGAATGAACGATGGATGGATGCAGTTCAACGAGATAATGCATTCAGGCAAGAACACCAATTATCTGTAAACGGCGGTTCTGAAAAAACAAAATATATGTTTTCTCTCGGTTATCTGAATGAAGATGGCATTCTTATCAATACAGGCTTTCAGCGTTATAATGCTCGTGTAAACGTTAATTCTAATATTACAGATTGGTTTAAGGCCAACATGAATGCCTCCTTGTCTAATTCAGTGCAGGATTACAGTGACTATGACGGATCTTCCACATCAAATGTATGGTATTCAGCACAGTTCGTTTCACCGTTATTTCCCGTCTATGTGAAGGGATTGGATGGAAAGAATGTATTGGGTGAAGATGGAAAACCTCAATTGGATTATGGAGAAAACGGACGTCCGGGAAGCTATACGGATTACAATCCAGTCGGCGGTTTGACTGACGACAAATCAAATAAAAAGAATGATGTGGCAAGCCTTCGCACTGGAGTGACTTTTGGTTCAGATAAAGATAATTTCGGTGTTTTCAAGGGAATTAAACTGAATGTGAATTTCGGTCTTGATTACCGCAACCAATCACGAATGAGCTATATGAATATGTATCATGGAAACCAGGCTACAGCAGGTGGTTTATTGACCAAATATAACACACGCATGCAAAGTTATACTTTCAACCAACTGTTGTCATGGAACCGTTCTTTCGGATTACATTCTTTTGATGTTTTGGCTGGACATGAATTTTATGCTTACAGCTACGAATATTTGAAGGCTGGAAAAACAAACCTGGTAGACGGTATCCTTGAACTGCGTCCGGGAACGACTTTGTATGCAGCCGATTCTTATACGGACAAATATCGTATCGAATCGTGGTTAGGACGTTTCAACTATAATTATGATGAAAAGTATTATTTCTCTGCATCTTTGCGTACCGATGGATCTTCTCGTTTTCATAAAGATCATCGTTGGGGAACATTCTGGTCTATCGGTGGTAACTGGCGCATTTCCAAAGAAGCGTTCATGGAAGATGTTAAATGGATTGATAATCTGTCTTTGAAATTAAGCTATGGACAACAAGGTAATGATAATATCCTGAATTCAGATAAGACAAGCAATTATTACTTATGGCAAAGCTTGTATGATTTAGATTGGCCGAATTCGAACCAGATCGGAGGTATGGTTTCTTCATTGGAAAATCAGGTAGTGTCTTGGGAAAAGAATGGAAACTTGAATGTCGGTGTCGAAGCGACCTTCCTTGGAAGCCGTCTATCCGTCAATGCCGAATATTACAATCGTAAGACTGTCGATATGTTGTTAAGTTACCCGATGGCAACTTCTACCGGATTCAATGGCTACAATGCCAATGTCGGAGACATGAGAAACTCGGGTTTCGAATTTGAAATAAGAGGTACCGCTATCAGAACGGATGATTTCGTCTGGAATATAAGTTGGATGGGATCAACTGTAAAAAATAAAGTCTTGAAGCTGACTAATACAGCACCCGAAATCATCAAGGGAGTTTACAGTATCAAAGAGGGCATGCCTATCAATACGTTCTATATGGCTAAATCAGCAGGAGTAGATCCAGCTACAGGCGCTCAACTCTATTGGGTATACGACAAGGATGAAAATGGAAACATCATCAACGAACGTATCAGCGATGACTATTCAAAAGCATCAACCAGTAAATATTATCAAGGCAACCGTATTCCGGATCTTTACGGAAGTATTGGAACAGACTTTTCTTACAAAGGCTTCGATTTGTCAGTCCTAACCTCCTATTCGATTGGCGGTAAAATATATGACAGTCTGTATACAGGTTCCATGAACGCCCAATATGCGACGAACACCTGGAATAAACATCAGCTACGCCGTTGGCAGAAACCAGGCGATATTACAGATGTGCCTCGTGTGGAAATCAACGGTGCTTATACAACGACAGATCGTTTCTTAATCAATGCATCTTATTTTGCAATCAAAAATATCACATTAGGCTATTCCTTGCCTAAAGACTGGATGAGAAAAGCAAAACTGGGAAATGTCCGTGTATTCGGTTCCATTGATAACCTGGCGTTATTTTCTCATTTGAAAGGTATGGACCCTCAATACAATTTTAAGGGTGAAACCGATTATTCGTATACACCAAACAAAACATACTCTTTTGGTGTAGAAATTAACTTCTAATGTTAAATCATTATTTTATAAGATACAAGATGAAAAAGATATTCAAATATATGATTGTCGGTCTGGTGGCTTGTACGACTCTATCGTCATGCTTGGAAAGTTCTCTTGATACCAATCCGACTGATTCAATGTCCGGAAGCGGACTATTAGCAAATGCCAATGCGGCTTTAGTTCCACTGAACGGTCTTTACCGTTCCATGTATTCAGCATGGTCTCCAACAGATAATACACACCAATGCTTCGGTATCAGTGCTTACAATCTGATGGCCGATGTGATGGGAGAAGATATGATCATGGCTGCAATGGGCAGCGGCTGGTTCTGGTATGATTGCTTATATAACGTAAAAAGCAGATATACTGCTACTACTTGGCGCTCATATGATTTATGGAATTGCTATTATACTTGGATTTCCAATGCTAATTATATACTTGATGCAGAGGAAACTATGGCAGGGACAGAAACGGAAGTCAACTATATCATGGGGCAGGCCTATGCAATACGGGCTTACTCCTATTTCATGTTAGCGCAAAGTTTTGCCCGGACCTATAAAGGACATGAGGGTGAACCTTGTTGCCCTATATATGTCGAGCCGACAGTCGCCGGTACAGAAGGAAAACCACGTTCTACAGTGCAAGAGACATATGCTCAGATTATGAATGACATCAATAAAGCTGTCGAACGGTTAAACGGTACAACCCGCAAACACATTTCACATATCGACTATGCCACAGCATTAGGCTTGCAGGCTCGTATCGCATTAGTGATGGAAGACTGGGCTACCGCTAAAAAATCATCGGAAGAAGCTATTGCTGTAAGCAAATGCACGATTGCAAAAGTTTCAGAATTTAAAGGTTTGAACAGCGTAAGCGCACCAAATGTTATGTGGGGGGCAGAAATCATATCTGACCAAAGCGGTATGTATGCAGGTTTGTTCACACACATGGATGCAGATGCCGATAAATACGGAGCAAAAGCCCGCAAACAGATCAACAAAGATTTGTATGGAAAAATGGGAACGGAAGACGAACGGTTGGTCTGGTGGAACCCGAAAGATGCCAACAATAAAGATGGTGGTTATCAGCAGGAAAAATTTAAGTTTTCCGATATCCAAACTTGGATGGGAGATTATGTTTGGATGCGTATAGAAGAAATGTACCTGATTGCTGCTGAAGCAGAATGTCGTTTAGGAAATGATGCTGGTGCACGCGAATACTTAATGGATTTGATGAGTAAGCGTGACGCGTCTTACAGCTGTGCTCAAAAGTCCGGTACATCTATGGGAAAATTGACTTCTGATTATACAGGTTCATTATTGGAAGAAATCATTATACAGCGTCGTATCGAACTTTGGGGCGAATTTGGTCGTATCTACGACATTCGTCGTTTGAAACAGGGATTCAAACGAACTGCAGAAATGGGTTGGCCGACTGACGCTTTGCTTGTTAATCGCAATGCAAATGACCCGGAAAGCTATATGTGGGTATTGACAATTCCTCAAACTGAATTTGATGGAAATTCCAGTCTGGACCAGACCAAAGACCAAAATCCGGTCGGTGATACTAAATAAATTTATTCATTGATTAAAAGATAAAAGCGATGAAATATATTTCAAAATTATCAACATTAACCACTCTTCTATCAATTATCTTGGGCTTTGCAGCCTGTGATAATGAACAAGAATGTGCTCTATATAATACAGATGCAGCAAATAGAGCTGTTTTTGTAAATGCTTCTTTAGCTAATATCACGGTTTCACCTGCTGATCCGACCTTTACAGTAGATCTAGTACGTGCAAATGCCGACAGCGAATCAAGTGGGACCATTGTATTGACTGCTACGGTCGATGAAGTCCCCTTAGCCGGTTGTACTGTTTCCGATTATACTTTTGCTGCTGGTGAAAATATGACAAAAGTCACAGTCAACGTATCTCCTTTGGAAATTGGCAAAGAATTGAATATCACACTAACATTGGATAATACAAATGAACCTGTAAGTGGCAGTAACACAGTTTCAGTTACGGTTAATAAAGACTATAACTGGGTATCTTTGGGAACAGGTACATTTGCTGACGTTTTGGCTTTTACAGAAAAGCCTTACAATGTAGAAATTCAAAAAGCGGATGGCTTTGACCGTTATCGTGTAATGAAACCATATGAACAAGGTTTGAAAAATGATGATGGCGGATGGGGAAACGCTGTAGCCTCAACTTCATGCGATTATATCGAATTTTGGATTAAGGATGGCATTATTTATTATAATAAATTCTTTATCGGAATCAATTATGACGGAAGTGCCTCAAATGCAATTTATGCCCACCACCCAAGTGATTTTGCAGGAATCAGTTTGGCAAATAATAAACAGCTAGATGACAAGACTTTCCAATTAGCTCCTTACTATTACATAGAAGCTTTGCAAGGAGGTTTTGATTACACAGGAGAAGGTGGTTCTATTCTTATTACTCTTCCATAAAAAGAAATTGCCTATTATTATGGTGGTGTATCAAAAAAGGATTACAGCTCTTTTGATACACCACCATTTCTTTTCTTTCTATCCAACCTTATTGCTGAGCAAGCCTGACATCCGTCCCCTTATCCTCTTTTGCCTTAATAGCCAAGACCCGGCCTCGTACTTTTACCTTTCCGGTTATAAATTCCGGGATATTGAAAGATTTCATAAAGGACTGATAGAAACCGGCATCTTTCTGAGGCAACAGGAAGGGCTTGCCAACTTTGCCGTCTTCATCGACATAAGCAATATATGGGCGTGTATATAAACCGTCTATCCTCCTGCTACTGAATACGAACCAACGACTGTTGCTACTCCAGGAATGATAGCTTTCCACATCGTCGCTATTCACTTCCACCAACGGACGGCTCGTGCCTGTCTGAAGGTCCGCCATATATAAATCAGCATCTTTATGCCAGATCGAAAAGTTTCCATAACCGGATAATGTATACAAAAGGTAACGTCCGTCAGGCGAAACGCGCGGAAAAGAAGCACTCATCCCACCGCTCTTCGCATTGTAAAGCGTATCGACCTGCGCCCCGAAAGCACGTGTCACCGGATCAAAAGAGACGGAACATAAATTATATTTGACTTCCGAGTACTCCTGCGGAATAGGTCGAGCCTCTGCTGTACAGAAATAGAGTGTCTTTCCGTCGGGAGAGAAAGTCGGAAATGTTTCAAAAGCATCTTTCGAAAAGATATTTGAAGCCGTCACGATCTCGTGTTTTTCCACATCGTACACCACTACATCGGAAGTCTCGTCATATACTTCCACCCTATTCCTGTCATTCAGATGAAATGCCTGCTTGGTTGTATTCACAGAGAAAGCCACATATTTGCCCGAAGGATGCCAGGAAGGGTAAACCAAAGGAGAAATCGTTTCCTTCGTCTTGGTATTCAGCTTTTCAATCTTATCGCCATCGACCAGGATCGTCCCCGGAAAAGTCTCGCGCATATGAAATAGCATCTTATTCGGATCCTGCATGCAAAACGAATGGCAATTCACACAGTTGTTTCCACTCATCTTATTTTCAATAATAGGAATTTGCGTATAACTCTCCAAATCCCTTTGATAGATTCCCATCTTGTTCCACAACTCATATCCCGGATCGATCAGACGATAAGCCAAATAAGAGTCTACCTTTTCTGGAGCAACCCGGATAGTAAAAGGAGAATAGGCCACCCATTCATTGCCTTGTTTCACTTGGACCGTTACCTGTATGGAGTCACCGGCAGCCGATTCCAGCAAATTCTTCCATTTGGAAGGAGGAATCACAATGCTACCCTTTTCTCCTTTCACCTCGAATTGTTGCCCACCAAAAGAAAAAACAGCACGCGATCCGGCATCCTGATCATCCAAAGCAAAATTCAAAGGAGCCATATTAGGAGGAATAACCACACCGTTATAATCCGGAAAAATGGCAGGCATCGCGTCTAATGTACGGCTCACTTTCACCGAGTCGGAACAAGACAACAAAGCCGCCAGCATACATATATATACATTCTTTCTTTCCATTTTCTTACGCATCATTTAAACATAAAGTAAAACCAGTAGGTATTTCCGTACGACCGGTTCAACAGCCCGGCAATAGCACTGTTATTGCGGTTCGCAAGCACCTGCTTTTTATAGTCGGTGAAGCGGGCAACAATTGTTTCGGAGACATTGAAACGTTTCCAGTAATCCGGTTCTTTTTCAGACATCACAATAACGGCTTCCTGAAAATGCACGGGCAATACGGGCAAAAACTCTGTCCCGTAATATTTTTCCACCAGCGCTTTAAATCCTTCCAGATCCTTAGCCAATAAATACATTGCACCCAAATACTGCAAAGCAGCAGAGTTGGCAGGTCCTTTTTCCAAGAAAAGCGCCAGATCTCCTGCCAACCCCTTTATCATTGCCAATGAATTCCGATCCGGCAACATCCGCCTACGGGTTCCTAATATGGGATCGCTTTCGACAACTTCGTCATTATAAAGGTATTTGCGCTGTGATTGGGCCCAATCCCGGTATGCATATGTTTTCTCAAGTATTGAGATATATTTTTCAGCTACGGGATACGTACCGTAAATCAGATTTGTCTGCACCAGTCTCTTCAACATACGAGGATTACCATCCTCCATAGCACTCACATACCCCTCAAAAGCCATTTCCTGCGATGAAGCGGTTGCTCCCATCGTAAAATAGATATCACTGAGCATGCAAGAGATATTTTCCGATTTATTCCATTGTACAAGCAACCCTTGAGGTCCCCGTTGGTCGAAGTTGAACATTTTATCCGAAAGTTCTCCCTTATTGGCCAATGCCATATTCAGATGGCACATATATAAGAAATTTGTCAGTTTCCCTTTACATTCTTCTATCGTCTTGTCCCATTGTTCCGTACGGGCAAAATAATCCAGTTTTTTCAACTTCAGTGTCTTTGCATCGCTATATTTGGGCATTCCCCACCACAGAACGGCAGCAATCATAGCCAATTGAGCAATACAACTGATCCCCGCCCGCCATTTCTTTCCGGACAAGCTATTTTTATTCCGGATAAAGAAAGCGACAAGAAAGACCAGAGGCAGACAAATCCAAGAATAATAAATGATTTCTTTTGGATGGAGCGTATAATGGTAATACAGATCCGGACCAAAAACCCATCGGTATTCACCCATCAAAGAGAAATAAACCGTTCCAACACCCAATAGCAAAACCTCTGCAACCCCGATCAACGAGATATACCATTTAGGCGTCTTACGCAACCCTTCGAACAGGCAAACCATTCCGGCAAACAAGACGGCAATCGATCCTGCCAACCAAAACAAGACCGGAACCAACACACAACCTGCCACCAAACGGAAAAGATCATTCCGTATCCTCATATACCCACAGAGCAAAGCCATCATCATCAGGTAGCAAACAGTGCCCTGTACCCTGTAATTGAAGTCGAAATGCATGAACAGCAAAGCCAACATCGGTAGCACATAAAGGATAAAAAGCCCCGAAACAGGCGCGATCCGTTTCACAATACCAGCCGTACAAACCCCGACACCTGTCAATAAGACCGCAGTAACCAACGCCCCAACATAGGGACGGATAAAAAACTGCACCAGGAATTCCGCCACCAACATGGAAAAGCCACCCGGAAGAAGCAGTTTATTCCTTATATACGCCTCGGAAAACAAAAACAGCTGACTCTGTTCTATATAGTAAAAATGATACTCGAAACACATTTGCAAAAAAGCAAACAAAGCTCCGAAAACGATCAACCAAAAGGCAACAAGTTTGTATTTCATCTGACAAATCCTTAAGCGTGTTTAACCAATTCAAAACGTTTATCCACACAAGCTGGCAATTCATGCGGATAGTGCGTGACATAAATCAACGTCTTTCCCGGACGCGAACAGAACTGCTCGATAATGGCAGCCACCTTCTTTTTATTGCTCACATCCAATCCGTGCAACGGTTCATCCAAGATAATCAGGTCCGGATCTTTGACAAACGCACGCGCTAAAAGCGCCAACCTCTGTTCACCGGAAGAAAGTGTAAGAAAAGAACGGTCTTTCAACTCTTCAATACCGAATACACGCATCCAGGCCAAAGCTACCTGTTGCTGCCTCTCCGTGCATTTCCTGAACAACCCGATCGAGTCAAAAAATCCGGAACTGACGATATTCAATACCGGCACATTCTCCATATAGAAAAGATGCATTTCCGGGGAAACATATCCGATACGCTTCTTTATATCCCAGATACTTTCCCCCGAACCACGTTTACGATCAAAAAGATAAAGCGTATTGGCATACGACTGCGGATTATCGGCATAAATCAAACTCAACAAAGTCGATTTGCCAGCCCCGTTCGGACCGAACAACGCCCATTTCTCCCCGTTTCTCACTTCCCAATCCAGATCTTTCAGAATCGTACGGTTACCATACTTGATCGAAACATGTTCCATCCTGAAAGTAACGAGATGAGCGGAAGGTTCTTTCTGTTCCCCGACCGGAAGTGAAAACGCCCCGCTCCGAACGGAATCTTCCTTTCCTTCGAATGGGAATAAATCGGCTATCAGATCCGTTTGCTTCAGGAATTCCTCTCGGCTGTAAACAGGAAGACATTTGCGTTGCTTGACCGGTAAGACATGTGTAATCATTTCAGGTATATCGTCCGGATTAGAAAGCAGTAAAACCACCTGCACACATTTCAACTTCGTTATTTGCTGCAACATCTCCACCAGAACACCCCTCGAAGGAGCATCCAATCCGATAAACGGATTATCCAATATCAAGACACGAGGATGCTTCAATAACGTACGAACAATCAAAAACTTCCTCAACTCACCACTGGACAGGAAGATCAGTTTCTTTGGCAAAAGCTCTTCTATGCCGAACAAAGATAACACTTTATGATAATCTTCCGATCCCGCATCTTCTTTTAATATATCTTCTATTGTTGGGACCTCATCCGTTTCAGTCGAATGCCAGCGTTGCTGATAATAAGAATTACGGCAATCGGCCAAGGAGTAAATATCCTTAAATGCTATACTTTTCACTATATTACTGACATTTTCCTCGTACCCGAAAGCAACTTCGCCTTCCTTCAATGCAAATTTACGCTGCATGACGTCAGCAATCAATGTTTTGCCCGCACCGTTCGGCCCGATAACACCCCATTGTTGTCCCTCTTCTATTATCCAATTGAGAGGTTCTTCAAAACGCAGTTCCGGCAAACGGGTCACGACGTTCCGAATATTCACAACTATTTTCCTATTTTCCATCGCCTTTTTATTACACGAAGCAAAGGTAACAGAAAAGGGGAAACTCTCCCAAGCTCCCCCTTCTATTTTGTACAGGTATATTGTTATATATTCCTTCGCAAATTAGTTACCAAAAAACAGACCTGTACAGTATCCCAACGTTCGTCTTAAAAAATACACTTAAACTATTTACACCACAAATATACGAAACAATTTTACTTATTATCATTTTACAACCCAAATTTATTGCAAAACATAATATTAGCAACAAATTTAGTAACACTTTAAAAGACACGTGTACCTTTCCCCAAATGAATATCCGAAGCCTGCGTGATAATCACCTGCTTAACCCCGGCATCGATCGCCTGAAACGAATTTTCGAGCTTAGGGATCATTCCCCCTTGAATCACACCCGCTTCCACATACTGCTCGAAAGCCGTACGGTCTATTTCGGGAATCACACTTTCATCATCGTTCTCATCTTTCAAGACACCTTTCTTTTCAAAGCAGAACATCAAAGTCACTTCAAAATGTTTCGCCAGAGCTTTTGCGGCTTCTCCTGCGATCGTATCGGCATTGGTATTCAACATATGTCCTTGTTTGTCGTGTGTAAGGGGAGCCAATACCGGAACAATACCTTGATGAATCAGGGATGCCAGCAGATCCGCATTCACCTCTTTCACATCACCGACAAAACCGTAGTCCACCTCTCCCACCGGACGTTTGTCCGACCGCATCAGATTCATATCCGCTCCGGTCAGTCCCAACGCATTTATACCTAAGGCCTGAAGGCCGGCGACAATATTCTTATTGACCAGTCCCCCGTAAACCATTGTAACCACCCTCAACATGTCAACATCCGTAATCCGGCGACCGCCCACCATCTTACTCTCGATACCCAATTGTGCAGCCAGCTTCGTAGCGGAACGTCCGCCCCCATGAACCAGCACTTTATATCCTTCTACCTGCGAGAAATCATTCAACAGATTGCGAAGTGTTTCCTCTTCTTCCACAATCTTTCCTCCCACCTTTATCAGCGTTAGCTTTTCCATTCCTATAAATTATTCTAATTTTTTTGAGCCAAAGGTAGTAAAAAATAAAAGATTTGTATACTTTTGCACCATCCAACGCGGTAGTAGCTCAGTTGGTAGAGCATCAGCTTCCCAAGCTGAGGGTCACGAGTT